>Ga0255364_10016_pt1 | contig 48513 bp, 40 predicted proteins | sample ANMaggSSYBR01G12_FD_182087 | JGI IMG/M metagenome (GOLD analysis project Ga0255364, IMG submission 182087) | Sediment cell enrichment communities from methane seep in Santa Monica Basin, California, United Staets - ANME aggregate JGI... | ecosystem: Environmental > Aquatic > Marine > Cold seeps >...
TATATAAAACAGGGATTCGGGAATTGGACGACGCCTGGTTAACGCTGATTGAACATTATGAGCATAGTTGTATTAGTCAACTGTTTGTGGCGCGAAGATTCTTATTTCCGCCTTACCGCTAATTCTTCGCTGACAGGCATCTAATAACTGTTCAGACTCAAACCAGGTGAGTGCGCGTTTTCCTTTGGTTGATGGGTTTTTTCGTTTTCTGTAAAGCCTGGGGCCCGAAAGACGGCTGCGACCAGGATGATGCAGGAGCAGTACAGTCGCGTTTACTTGCCGATTACATAGACGCGGGCGGACCAGACGCCGAAAGGGCCCCCGCAGGTAACCAGGGTCACCCTTTCATCTGGTGTTGGTCCTAAATATTTGAGATGTTTTTGAAGCTCAGCAGCGGTTTTATAAACCCAGGGGACTTCGATGACTTTCTTTACCTTGTAGTGATGTTTGCTCCCATCTTCCGTATAAAGGATAATTTTATCCTCGGGGCGCAGTTTTTTCAAGTTCACAAAAACGCCTTCCCAGGCATACCACCCTCGATTGTAGTTATGTCCCACCAAAACGATATTGCTCCCATCCCCGGGGTTTACTGAAGTGATCACCTGACCCACCAGGTCCAGCCGGTTTCTAGTGGCGAACAAGGAACTTGTGTTGTACTGAATTTGTCCGCTGTTATCCACGTATTGTTTTAAGGGGACCACTGACCTGTCGACATCAATGTTCGGAATGACCAACCGGATGACCGGGCCCGCACTTGGGACCGGAGTAGGAGTTGGTGTAGGGGTTGGAGTAGGCGTAGGGGTTGGGGTATAAGGTTTATAAACCAATGGAGAAAACACATCATCTGTGACGTTCTTCGCGTTCCTGATGGAGGACATCTGAGGAAGTGGAAGACTAACCTCAAGCGCAGATACCAAATAATTTTCATCATCCCGCTGAATGGATGCCAGGATTGGCTTGACAGAAACCAGCGCCGCCCAGAGAAGTAATAACCCTCCGGTTATCATTAGTAGATCGTAAAACCAACGGCGCCTATGAAATTTTCGCAATGAATTCTTCAAATCTTGACCACTTGATGGAGGTTTATTAGGTCTGTTATTATGAGCGTTAAATGAGTTGTCCCCTCCATGGTTGGGTGATAAACCATGGAGAACACAATATATCCAGAGTTGACACTGCCTGCGCCAGCATAGGTCTAAGGCGCAGGCAGTTATTCTATATTAAATTGCGGTTGCGGTTATCTTCCGGCGCAAAAATATTCCAGCGGCCAGCATTCCCGCCCCAGCCAGGGCGACTGCGCCAACGATATAAGGTGTAGGCACATCAACTCCTGTATAAGGGGGAGCCCCGGCATAATCAGTGGAGGATGTGACCCGGCAATCGTCAGAACTATACCAGGTTACGACCTTGTAGGTGTAAGAACTGGGGAATATCTGGTAAAGGGAACCACCGAAATATATGTCACAGATCGAGTCATCGATCACAGATTGCAGCTGTTCCTCAGTGCTGCATGCCCAGGGGTTATCATAGCTGCCATCGCCGCCTGTAGTGACACTGGTGCTGCAGTAGAACACACCAGCAGCATCGACTTCTCCAGGGACCAGGACAATGAGCATTGCTGCAACAATTGTGATGACTAGTACAATTTGAAGCTTTTTCATTATTACACTCTCCTTCTAGATGGATTTAAAATTTTTATATCCACAGTTATTTGAATTACCATAAGGCATTGGTGTCAAAGATGCCTCCTTTCCAAATGATACCTGAATTTGGATTATTCCAGTACTATCTGCAAGAGCGTGTCTGCTAAATTATGCAGATCAGGATCAGATCCCGTTTCCACAACATATTGATATTCAACGGCAGCTTCTGCAGGTCTATCGAGAGCCTCCAATGTCAATCCGATAAATAAACGTGTAGTGGGGTCTTCCGGGTTTACATATCGAGCCGCATCAAGATACAGTATTGCCAGGGTCGGGTCCTCTTCCAGCAGCGAGACCACCCCTAAACCTTGCAGGGCCAGCGGGTGTCGAGGACTTTCCAGTAAGATTTCTTCCCAGGCTTCACGAGATTCTTCCAGCCGGCTTTGATAGAGAATAATTCCAGCCCAGGCTGCTTTGGTATCCAGCAAGGTAGCGTCCAAATCCAGTGCTTGGTGGTATGCGTTGGCAGCAGCCTCCCACTGCTCTAGCTTATAATATGCGTTCCCTAAATTGCGGTAGGCGTCGGTATTTTGCGGGTTCAGTTTAAATGCAGCCCGAAAATGATATACAGCCTGATCAACAGCATCCTGCTCCAACAACAAAACGCCCAGGTTATTGTGGATCCGGGGCAGGTACTCATCCATGGTGATGGCTTGTTGATAGGCCTCGATAGCCTCTTGTCCTTTACCCTGAAGAACTAAGATATCAGCCAGATTTCCATAAGCCATGGCTGACTCTGGCTGCCAGCGAATAACGATTCGCATATACTTTTCAGCCAGGTCGGGTCGTCCTGCCTCTACAAGCTGATCAGGGAGCGAGTTGTTGGCATTCTCAAGCAGCATTGGCCCAAGAATGAGCACAAACATGGCTAGAGATATGGCTATAACTGGCAATGTCCAACTCGCCTTTTTAAAACGCGGTATCCTGGTGTTAATAGTCCTTGTTAGAGGTGGAGGACTGGGAGCCAGCCAATCAGAGCGATGTAAAACCCACAATACCGTTTCTGTTTGTGTGGTTATGGTGAATGCGCTTGGCTTTCCAAAGCGGAGCATCTCACTCCCAAAGTGTTGCCCGGTTGTGAGCGTCCGGGTTTGGCTGTGAGTGTTTTCCAACACTGCCTCCCCGCTTTCTACAATACCCAGAAATTGCCCCGACACACCTTTTTTGATGATATTTGAACCGGGTTCAAATTCAATTCTTTTTAGTTTCGATTCCAGGTAACGTCGTCGTCTTACTGGCAGTTCCCCAAAAAAGCCAATATTCATTCGATCTGGAATGGTTGTTGTATCGTTCATAATCCCATTTTTCATGCAGTACTTAAACCGGAAAATTCTCACCCTGCATCCCAATCTACCAATAGAATGTATTTTATCCCTTAGTTCAATTCTAACAAGAAGATATAAGGAATACTTATAAGATTTGTTAAGAGAAAAGAGAGGAAGGATGTCAATCCTGTCAGACCCTGCTGTGACTCGTTCAGTTTTCCGCTGGAGAGGGAATCCAGCAGAGCAATCAAATCGCCGGTATTACCTTTGTCGTTTGTCTCTTCACTATAGTTTTTCATTGAGTGCGACAGTTTAAAGTGGCAAATAATGAGAAAGTTGACAAAGAAGTCTGATTTATGATATTATACAGGCGAACGTTCGCCCAAACAGGATGAGTTAGCGAATGAAAAATCGAGTCACCCTCAAAGATGTGGCAAAAGAAGCTGGCGTAAGTTACCAGACAGTTTCCAAAGTCCTGAAAGGACAGGGAAATGTATTAGCTGCCACAGAAGCCCGCATTCAAGCAGCTGTACAGGAATTGGGCTATATCCCTAATGTCAGGGCTCGTAATCTGCGAGAGCAGCGAAGCTATCTTATCGGCTATTCTTGGCAACCTGAACCGCCCGACCTTTACAACCCTATTTTGGAAAAATTCCTCCGGAGCATCATCGAGGTAGCTGAGCGTCAAGACCACCACATTCTGACTTTTGCTTGGCATCAAAAAGATGACCAGTTAGAGAAATGCCGCAGTCTGACACAATCAGGGCATGTTGACGGTTTGATCCTTTCTTCGATTGACTTTGATGACCCCCGTGTGGCTTACCTGATTGAACAAGATTTCCCTTTTGTAACTTTCGGCCGGGCTAATCCAGAGTGGGATTTTGCCTACATAGATGTTGATGGCGAAATGGGTCTTTACCAGATGACAGAGCACCTCCTGGCGCTAGGTCACCGCCGAATTGCCGTTTTGGCTTGGCTGGAAAGTTCCCGTACCGGTGAAGACCGATTACGGGGGTATTATCGGGCGATGCAGAAAGCAGGCATCCCTCTCAAAGAGGGATGGATTGACCGGGGTGAAAACATCGTTTCCTCCGGGTACGGCGGGGCCAGGCGACTCCTCCAACACCCCTCTACCGAACGTCCCACAGCTCTGATCGGCATGAGTGACACATTGGCGATTGGTGCAATGAACGCTGCCCATGACCTTGGTCTGACTGTTGGGCGAGATGTTTCTATTTCTGGCTTCGACGACACTCCCCTCAGCCAGTACCTTCAACCTCCCTTAACCACTATTCGCCAGCCAATCTGGGAGGTTGGCCAGCGAAGTGTTGAGCTTCTCTTTCAAATTATGGAAGGTCGTGAGCCGACCGAACGCCAAATTCTGCTGCCGCCCAAACTCATCATCCGTCAATCTACCGGGGAGGTTTCTAACCAGTGATCATCCGCGCCGTTATATTTGATCTGGATGGCGTTTTAACCGACACCTCCGAATATCATTACCAGGCCTGGCAGCGATTGGCAAACGAAGAGAATTTACTCTTCGATCGGCAAATCAACGAGCACTTACGGGGTGTTTCGAGGCAGCGTTCATTGGAGATCATTTTAAACGGCAAATCAATTACTCCAAGTCAATTCACTGAAATGACGGAGCGTAAAAACTGCTATTACATCGAGTCTCTCCAGGAAATCACCGCTGAAAATCTATTACCCGGAGCATTGACCATTTTGCAAACCTTGAAAACCAAGGACGTGAAAATTGCTCTCGGGTCGGCTAGCAAAAACGCACGGTTTGTTCTGGAGCGCCTGGACATCATCCCTTACTTCGATTTTGTGTCCGATGGGAACAGCGTCACTCAAACTAAACCCTCCCCTGATCTTTTTCTCTTTACAGCGCAACAACTGGGAATATCCCCCAGTCACTGTGCGGTTGTGGAAGATGCCGCCTCAGGTATCGAGGCGGCCCTGGCGGCAGGCATGTGGGCGCTGGGAATTGGGCCGGAAGAACGTGTAGGGCGCGCACACGCCAGTTTTCCGGACACGCACACGCTCAGCGATGTCAATTTGGAAGCATTTGTCGCTGAACTGGAAAGCGTTCGGCAAGGCTGGGTAATAACAGAAAATAAATACGACCCTGAAAGTTTAAGCCACAAAGAGACGATTTTTACCATAGGTAATGGTTACCTGTGCAGCCGGGGTGCTTACGAAGAACGACACCCTGCCGAAAACCGCATCACCTTCATACATGGCGTCTTCGATGACATGCCCATCAGCTTTACCGAACTTGCTAATGTCCCCGATTGGACCAATCTGGAAATTTTTGTGGAAGGAGAACAATTTTCTCTAGCCAAGCCAGAAAGCGAAATTTTGACCTATCATCGCCAATTGGATTTACGTACCTGCATTTTGAGCCGGCAAGTTACCTGGCGCAGCCCCCAGGGGAAGCTCGTTCGACTGGAGTTTGAACGTTGGTGTAATTTAGCTAACCAACATATGGTCGGTCTGCGTTGTACGATTACGCCCCTCAATTTTAGTGGTCAGATCGAAGTGCGTACCGGACTGATGGGACATACTGACAATCAAGGACTCCGCCATGTAGATATCCTTGATCAAGGACATGCAGATGGTCTGACCTGGCTGCGCAGCCAAACACGCCACACCAATATTGAAATAGGGCAGGCAGTTCGGACAACGGCATGCGGTCCAGCCCTTGAGGCTATCAAGCGTGCGATTTGCCCTGCCTGGGGACAGCCTACTGACATTATTTCGGCAGCGGTAGGAATGGGACAACAATTAACCATACTCAAAGAGACAGCCATCACCACCAGTCGGGAGGGAGACAACCCGCTGCAGAGGGCTATGGCCTTGCTTCAAACAGAAAGCAGCTATGACAACATAATGGCGGATAACAAGAAGGTTTGGGACGAGAATTGGGCAGCCAGTAATGTAATCATCGAAGGGGATCCGGAAGCTCAATTGGCAGTACGCTTCAGCCTTTTCCACCTTCTCATCGCTGCTCCCAGAAACGACGACCGGGTGAGTATTGGCGCCAAAACCCTCAGCGGGCACAGCTACCGGGGACACGCTTTTTGGGATACCGATATTTTCATTTTGCCCCTCTTTACTTTTACCCAGCTCCATATAGCCCGCAACTTACTTATGTACCGTTATCACAACTTAGCCGGGGCCAGGGCCAAAGCCGCTGATAATGGATTTGAGGGAGCGCAATTCCCTTGGGAAAGCGCTGCCGACGGTGTGGAAGTAACCCCGCGCTGGGTTCCTCAATTTGAGAACCCTTCCCGGCTTCTCCGTATCTGGCCCGGAGATATTGAGATTCATATTACTGCCGATATTGCTTACGCTGTATGGTTTTACTGGCAGGCCAGCGGTGATGATGGCTGGATGCGCGACTTCGGGGTTGACTTGATTCTGGAAGGCGCCGTTTTCTGGGGCAGCCGTGTAGAGAAAGGAGATGATGATTTTTACCACCTGTGCGATGTGATAGGTCCCGATGAATACCATGATCACGTGGATGACAACGCTTTTACCAATCAAATGGTCGCCTGGCACCTGCAAACAGCCCTGGATATTTTAGCCTGGTTACGCCGGCAATCGCCTGACAGATACACCGAATTAGTCAAACGTCTCGATTTGAGCGCCGAGCGCTTGCAACATTGGGACGAAGTTAGCCGCCGCATGTTTGTTAACAGGGCTAACGATGGCTTGATTGAGCAATTCAGCGGCTATTTTGAACTGAACGATGCTGATATTGCTGTTTTGCGCGATCCGGCCCGGACTCATTCAATGCACACTATCCTGGGCATTGAAGGTGCCAATCAGTCGCAGGTTATCAAGCAACCTGATGTCCTGATGCTCCAATACTTGTTGCGTGACCAGTACTCTCTGGAAGAGATTCGGGTCAATTGGGATTATTACCATCCCCGCACCGATCACGAACATGGCTCCAGCCTGGGACCGTCAATAACCGCAATTCTAGCTTGCTTAATAGGCGATCCAGAAGAAGGCTATGTGCATTTTATGCGCGCCGCCAGAACTGATTTGCAAGACAATCGCCTCAATGCCAGAGATGGCATTCACGCCGCTTCGGCGGGAGGATTGTGGCAGGATGTTGTTTTTGGCTTTGCCGGGTTGGTTCTTGAGCCTGAAGGATATAATTTTTCGCCCAGGTTGCCGGCTCATTGGAAGAGACTGGCCTTTGCCCTTCAATTGCGCGGGCAAGATTTGTGGGTTGAGATTCAGCCTGACAAACCTGTAGAGGTCAAGGAACGAGTGAAAATACTTGATTAAAAGTAAAAGAGAGCCGTTTGTTTTGTCCTGGTAGACCATAAACGACTCTCTAGTAGTTCTCCATCCGTAACGGACGGAAAGTCAGCTGATTGTAACACACCTGGCTTGGATGTGGACTCCTTGAGAATGGATTCCCATACCCGGTGCGGAAGGAAGAAAAGGAGGCAATAACTTACAGCTAAACCTATTCAAATTTCAGCGATTAGTTTAATTAATAGGACTTACGCGCTATCGCTGATTCCCGACCGGGTAGGATGGCCGAAAAGTTAAGAAACCGGCGGCTAAGTGCGTAACTCCTGACTATAAATTCAATTGAGGAGAATTACCATGTTAAAGAAAACCTTTATCTTTTTGAGCGGGTTACTCGTTTTGAGTCTAATGCTCGTCGCTTGTGGCGGCGGGGAAGAGGAAGCTACCCAAGAACCTGTACCCAGCGAATGTTTCATGAATGTGGAAGAAGGAGCGACTATCGTTTTCTCCGGCTGGGGCGATGAGACGGAGCAGCAAATTTACCACGACTCCATCGAACGATTTGCCGAAGTTTGCCCGGCAGTTACTGTGGATTATCAGCCCATCCCGGCCGATTTCCAAACAAAACTCAAGGCATCCATGGCTGGCGGTACTGCTGCTGACGTTTTCTATGTGGATGACCAGTTAATGACCGCTTTTGGACCTACCGGTCAATTATTACCGCTGGACGACTATATGTCCCAGGCAGGCACCAGCCGCGGCGACTTCATCCCTGCGTTGCTTTCTATCTTTACTCTGGAAGGGGACACCTATGCATTACCCAAGGACTGGGGAACATTGGGTTTGGTTTACCTGCCGGCCGCATTTGAGTCTGCCGGTATTGATGAACCAACAGCCGATTGGACTTGGGACGATCTAAAAGCTGCCGCTGAAGCTATCGCCGCCGCCGGTGAGTATGCCGGTTTCTGCCAGAACGCAGACTGGGCGCGCTTTGCCCCCTGGGCCTTTGGTAATGGCGGCGCTTATGCAACCGATGATTTCAGCGCTCCTTTACTGAACAGCTCTGAAGTACTGGTAGCTGCTGAATACGTAGCAGCTATGTACGCTGATGGCAGTCTTGTTTCCGCAGCCGATGTAGGCGCTGGCTGGTGTGGTGAGGCCATTGGTAAAGAACTGGCTGGTATGACTTACGAAGGCGGCTGGATGGTCAACTACATGCGCAATGATTTCCCCGATGTGAACTGGGTGGCGCAAGAATTACCCACCGGCCCTGAAGGGAAAGCGGATGTTATTTTCACTAATGGTATCGGTGTGAATGCAGCTACCAAGTACCCCAAAGCGGCCGCCGCTTTCACCATTTTCGTCACTGGCGCCGACAACCAGGGTGAGATCGTCAAGACCGGCTTTGCTTACTCTACTCATCCCGAACAATTGGATGATGTGGTAGACCCCAATGATGCCGCCATTGCCAAAGGTGGCTCATTTGACCTGACCCGTGTCGCTTACTGGGGGCCAAACACCGGCAAAGTGAATGACGCTGTCAGCCAGGCGCTGGAGCGCGTCTACCTGGGCGACCAAACAGTTGAAGAATCCTTTGCCCAGGCGCAAGAAGAGGCGGCCGAATTCCTGACCGGCGAAGGCGCGGAAGTAGGTACTATCACGGATACCGCTTGTCCGCTGAGTGATCTGGAAGAAGGCGCGATCATCGTTTTCTCCGGCTGGGGCGACGAGACAGAACAGCAAATTTACCATGACTCCATCGAACGATTTGCTGAAGTCTGCCCTGATGTGACAGTAGATTATCAGCCCATCCCGGCTGATTTCCAAACAAAACTAAAGGCATCCATGGCTGGCGGTACAGCTGCTGACGTTTTCTATGTGGATGACCAGTTAATGACCGCTTTTGGACCCACTGGCCAGATTCTGCCGCTGGATGACTTTATGGCGGAAGCAGGTACCGGGCGCGGCGATTTCCTTCCTGCGTTGCTTTCTATCTTTACTCTGGAGGGCGACACCTATGCATTGCCCAAGGACTGGGGAACATTGGGTTTGGTTTACCTGCCGGCCGCATTTGAGTCTGCCGGTATTGATGAACCAACAGCTGATTGGACCTGGGACGATCTGAAAGCTGCCGCTGAAGCTATCACCGCCACCGGTGAGTATGCCGGTTTCTGCCAGAACGCAGACTGGGCGCGCTTCGCCCCCTGGGCCTTTGGTAATGGCGGTGCTTATGCCAGCGAAGATTTCACCACAGCTCTGGCTGCCAGCGACGCCGTGTTTGAGGCTGCTGAATACGTAGCAGCTATGTACGCTGATGGCAGCCTTGTTTCCGCAGCCGATGTAGGCGCTGGCTGGTGTGGTGAGGCCATTGGTAAAGAACTGGCTGGTATGACTTACGAAGGTGGCTGGATGGTCAACTACATGCGCAACGAATTCCCCGATGTGAACTGGGTGGCGCAAGAACTGCCCACCGGCCCTGAAGGGAAAGCGGATGTTATCTTCACTAATGGTATCGGTGTGAATGCAGCTACCAAGTACCCACGGGCAGCTGCGGCCTTTGCTATCTTTGTTACCGGTGCCGACAACCAGGGTGAGATCGTCAAGACGGGCTTTGCCTACTCGACGCACCCAGAGCAGCTTGACCTGGTTATTGATCCCAACGATGCGGCGATTGCTCGTGGCGGGGGATTTGACCTTACTCGTGTTGCTTACTGGGGACCAAACACCGGCAAAGTGAACGATGCTATTAGCCAGGCGCTGGAACGCGTCTATCTGGGCGACCAGAGTATTGAAGAAGCGTTCAATCAGGCTAACGAAGAAATTCAAGGCTATCTCGACGAAGTTCAGTAATAACCTATAATGAAGTAGACTACAAAAATCTCAAAGATTTTTGTAGTCTACTCGTCTGTTTTTTATAGACGCCAGTCGTTTAAAAAACGATTGGCGTCTCGTAAAGGAAGGAGGATTCCGATGGCTGCCGTTTCAGTCCATAAAAAAAGCAGCGTATTGCGTAGTCCAAAAGCACGGCGTGAGGCAATTGCGGCTTACATGTTCCTGTCACCTTACTTACTGGTGACTCTTGTCTTTACCGTTGGTGTATTTTTGTTTGCCATTTACATCAGTTTTACTAAGTTTAATTTATTTACTACGCCAGAGTGGGTGGGTTTGGAACATTATTTATCTGCTCTGCAAGATAAAAAATTCATTCGTTCACTGGTTAACACCCTCTATTATGCCCTCGTCGTTGTCACTCTTCAGACCATTTTGGCATTGTTGTTGGCGGTTTTATTGAATGCACCCATGCGGGCTAAACAGTTTTTCCGCACTATTTTTTATGCCCCCAGTGTTACTTCTTCGGTAGTTATCAGCTTTATTTTCTTGTGGCTGTACCTGAAAACGGGGTACATTAACTACTTCTTTTCGAAGGTGTTTTTGCTTGCTGGGGCAGAATGGGAAGCAATCAACTGGCTTAATGATCCTCGCGGTTTATTCCAACTTATTTTGACCCCTTTTGGCGTGGATATTCCCTCAAGCCAATGGTACTTTCGCGGTCCCAGTATTACCTGGATGGCGATTATGTTCCAGAATATTTTTACAACGACGCCTACATTTATGATCATGTTTCTGGCTGCTTTGCAAGATATTCCACGGCCTTTGTATGAGGCTGCTTCTATTGACGGAGCAAGCAAGAGGCAGCAGTTCTTCAAAATCACTGTTCCTATGCTGCGTCCGATTATCTTCCTGATTGTTGTTTTAGGCACGATCGGAACCTGGCAGATTTTTGACCAGGTGAAGCTTTTGACGGCTGGCGGTCCCTTAAATACCACTTTGACACCGGTTTATCTCATTTTTTCAGAAGGACTGGGGATAAATGGCCCGCCGCGTATGGGCTATGCTTCATCCAGGGCGTTCATTCTGGGGGTAATTATCTTTATCTTTACTCTTATTCAACGACGATTCATTGAGGAAGGTACGGAACAATACTAGGTGAAAATGATATGACTACACTTCCTGCGGATCCAAATACATTAAAGCGCAAGTCGGCGCAAAAAAAGAAAAATTTCCAAAAAAATGGAGGAATGATCATTCGCCACATCCTCCTCAGTTTATTTGGATTAGTTGTTTTTACACCCTTTATTCTCGCGTTCCTGGGATCATTTAAGACAGGAGCGGAGATCATCGCTTTTCCACCCACTCTTTTCCCGGAAACGTGGATGGTGGGGAACTGGCCTGACTTGTTTAACACTAATTTAGGAGGTACTCCCCGTCTTGAAGGAAGCACTTCCATTGGTTTGATCGTGGGGTTGTTTGCTTTCTATGCCGCATTTTTCTTGACGGCAATGTCAAATAAGCAAACGAGAAAAGGCTTGCCGCGTAAAATCGGTTTGCCGATTTCTGTGCTGTTGGTAGGGGCGGCCGGTTATGGTATTTCTGTTTATCTGGGGGCATCCTTCGATGCCAGCCTGGTACTGCGGGTTTCAACGTCCATTGCCTTAATGTCTCTCTTGTTCATTGCTCTGGGTATTATTGCTATGTCTGAACCGGATTGGGGCTGGGTGGTTTTGTCGTTAATAGGTAGCCTGTTGATCGCAGGTGTTGTGACCTGGTTATTTGCCCAAATGGCGTTTAGTATTGGGGGCGGTAAGTTCTCCCGCTGGTTGTTTAATACAGCCCTGTTGTCCGTCGTCCGGGCTTTTTTGCAGTTGATCTTTTGCTCCATGGCGGCTTATGCTTTTGCCCGGCTCAAGTTTCCCGGCAAGGGATTCATCTTCGGTTTTATGCTGGCCTCAATGATGCTGCCGGGTGCAGTCACTTTGATCCCATCTTATATCCTCATCGCTAAACTGGGCTGGATAAATAAATTCTACAGCCTGGTTTTCCCGGGTATTGTGACCGCATTTGGCATCTTTTTACTGACGCAGTTTCTAAAATCCGTGCCAAAAGACCTGGAGGAAGCAGCGTTGGTGGATGGCGCTTCCTATTTCCAGATTTACAGAGATGTGATTTTACCGTTGGCGAGGCCGGCACTGCTGACTCTGTTCATCTTGCAATTTCAAGCGATGTGGAATGATTACCTGGCCCCGCTGCTATATTTGAACACACCCGATATGTGGGTGTTGAATGTGGCTTTGGAGGTTTTCAAACAACAATATGTAGCCAAGATGAACCTGGTACTGGTTGGAGCAATGGTGAATGCAGCGCCGGTGCTGATTTTATTCTTCTTCTTCAGCCGTTACTACATCGAAGGTGTGAGTTATGCAGGGGTGAAGGGATAGTATAAAATTAGAAATTAGAGATCAAAAAATCAGGATGTTTGAAGTTACTGATTTCTAAATTCTAACTCTCAAGATGATCAAACCGTTCTCAGTTATTATTCATGCCCTGCGCCTGTGGTGGCGCGATTGGATTGGGATGATTTTACTTAACATCCTGTGGTTCGCGCTGCAAATTCCAATAGTGACGGGGCCGCCAGCAACGGTCGTTCTCTATATCATTGCTCAACGCAGTTACGAAGATGAGAATTTGGAAATACAAGAACTATGGCCGCTGCTGAGGGAAATGTTTTGGCCGGCCTGGCGCTGGGCATTGCCCAACGGGGTTTTTCTGGGAGTGATGGCAGTCAATCTCTATATCTACCAGAGCGCCGAGGGCATTGGTTGGCAATTTCTGCGCCTGGTCTGGGGGATGCTGCTGGCGGCCTGGTTGGCGCTGAACTTGTTTTATTGGCCTTTTTGGTTGAGCCAGGAGGATAAATCATTGTATACAACGTATACAAATTGCGGACGTTTCTTTTTGCTGAATCCGCTGCCGGCGATCATCCTTGTGGCTTTTAGTGCCATTTTGATGACGGTGAGTGTGTTGATCACTGTGCCGCTGGCAGCCGGTGCGGTTAGTTTGCTAACGGTGGTGGGGATAACGGCTGTTCAGGGTTCTTTGGCTCGGCAAAAGGAGAAGAAAGAATGATTAAATTCGGTCATCCTCGGTTGTTGGTCGATAAATTTTCTGAATGTTTTCTGTTTTATCTGGATGTTATTGGTCTAAAAGTCACCTGGGGTCATGAGAATGACAGCTACGCTTCTTTTGCCAATCAGGATGAGAAAGAAGTTGTGCTGGCTCTGTTTGACCGTCAAACAATGGCCGAGACCGTTGGTGCTGATCATCTGCCAATGGATACCGAGGTACAAGATCGGGTCGCGCTCATCTTTAATGTTGATGATGTTAATATTGAGGCCGATCGAATAAAGTCACGAGGAACCCAGCTTGTCGCCGGCCCTAAAGATTTCCCTGGATGGGGTATTCGCAGCACATACCTGCGCGACCCAGACGGCAACCTTCTCGAGTTGTACACTGACCTTGCCCGCGAGGAGTGGACAGAAGGGTTGCAGGAAGCAGCGAAAAAGCATGGAACAGCTGATTAGCAAGAACACACTATGAAATTAAAACCTGATAGCCTTTTATGGCTGTTTCCCCTCATCAGTTTGCTGGGGTTTGCGTTATTGCTGCTCGCTTCCTGCAATGAAGCGCCTATAGCTGCGGATATGCCTATCCCCACGACAACGAAAGCCAGTTCATCATGGACAGCAGTAATTGAACCAGCCCGTTACCATCGTTTACCCGCTCCTTTAGTCCCCCGCGCCCAATCTGACTTGACGTCATTATTTGAAATTGGGATTGGTTTACAGACGGGAATCTACCGGGTGGAATATGACGGTCAACAATTTTTGATTATTCCTCCGACAGGCGATACGGCGTTGTCTCTCACCTTGCCCGGAGGGGACATGCTCAATATACTGACGGCTGACCCGGATATTGTGATGCAGAAAACGGCCGCAGGCGAACAAATCATCCTCACTGGACAAAGTGAATGGGCCGATTTTCAGGTTGTTTTGTATGCCTATAATTTTCACCCCGGCTTGCTGCGCTGGCGGTTGGAGATTATGCGTCATAGCGATCCCCCAGCCAGTCCGGAGCTGGAACTATATTTTGTTAATCGCGAAACAGGTGAAGAAACAGCCGCTCTGCTGGAAACCTATGCCGACCGGGGTCCAATGGCTGCGCCCCATCTCTTTACTTACAGCGAATCTCTGGACAGCTCCCTTTTTTACTGGGTAGACCTGACGGCGCTCAATTTATTCATGGAGGCGGCCCATTACACTCCCTCTGCCACTCCCCGTCGGATGAAGCAGCGGTTGGGGCATAGTTTTTCACGTAACGATTTATCCCAGCAGCCGGAAGGCGTGGTTACGGTCGTGTATGATAGTTATCTCTACTTAACTCCCGGCCAACCAGCGAATGAAGATGCTATGATCAGCCGCTACCTGCATAACCTGGGCGATATTTATGACTTGATAGCCATACCCAACGACCCCCTGCCTGCCTGGTTTGATGTCACCCAATGGGACGGTCAAGGAGCGCCTGAAGGCATTCACCTGGAAACCATTCATGATCTGACTGACGAACAAAACTGGGTCACGTTGAATGGCAAACGTTATTTACGCGCTTACGTCGCTGATACCCGCCAATCAGCTGAAGCCATCTCACAACTAGACGTGTACTCAGCGTTGGCGCGGTACCAGCAGCGCTTTGGCGAAACTCCCGATTACTTCGGGGAACTCAGGACGACGATTCCTGATTTTTTCAATCCTGATTTTGGCCCGGCCGGTATGTTCCAAAACAGCGGCCCCCTGGTTGTAACGGGGGCGCAAGAGCGCGGTGATGTTTGGTACGAACTGGGACACGCACTAAAGGTAGCTGAACTGGCTCTCTGGTATCCCGACGATATAGAACTCAGGGATTTAGCCATCCGTTCTGGCGACAGCTGGATTGATTTTGCTCATACAGCTGGTTATCGTTTCCCTAAGTTTTACTCATTTGAAACATGGCAGGGAACGGGGCAGCAGCCAGATACAGGCGGTGGCTTTGCTTACTTCATGCTGTTGCTGCACGAATTGACAGGCAAGGAACCGTATGTTGATGAAGCGCGTCACGCCTTACGAGCGCTGGATGGATACGGTTTTCGCTTATCCTATGAAACCCACATGACAGCAATAACGGCCGCCGCCGCCGCTCGCCTTTACCAAATTGAATCCGATCCCCTGTATTTGGACATTATTAATCGGGCTGTTGCCAATCTGATGCGTCTCTCCTGGATTTGGGAAAGCGATTATGGTTCTCTGAAAGAGGCTGCGGATGAACTTCCCGGCTCCCCTGAATGGTGGCAGGGCACCGTCAGGCAGCGCACTTTCTTTGGCTTGAATCCCACCCAACAAAGTGCCGTCATTACTGCCAAGGAGCAATATGAAGCCTGGATTTACCTCATAGAAACATTACAGCGTGTTCACAATGAATTGGACCAGACCACCGAAAAGCTTATCGCTGAATTTATCAAGCACACCCTGTTGACTATCCCCCGCAGCCTGCCTGCTTTCTTGCCGCCGGAATCGGTCACGACTCATCCGTCCGCCTATGAAACAGTGAATGAGAACGATTTATCGCTTATGATTCCAGTGGAAGATTTGCGCGATGGCTGGGACATCAGCGGAGTCATCGGCCAGGAAATTTATGGCGCAGGGATGGCACCAGCAATGGCAGCGCTGGCACTGGTGGAAATTGCGCCGGGAATAACCGTTTACAGCGGTTACCCACCGGTATCCATCAAAGGTGAGATGGTTACATTTGGGGGAACGGCTGGGTGCTATACGCCGGTCATTGTAGTCGGTGCAAAGGTTATTCTGGACGCTTTAGGAAACCCTCTGGATGTGGTAACGTGCGGGACAGCTGTTTGCTTCATAGCCGAAGGTGGACAAGCTTATGAATTTATGACATTCCCATAACTTGAGGGTATTTCATCAGGTTATGGGGTGCCAGGTAATTGGGTCAGCTATATTTCAGGAGTTATAAATTTGATGAAACTGCAAAGACACTCACAAAACCCTGTCTTGCTCCCTGATCTGAGTTCGGATTGGGAGTGTAAAAATGTTTTTAATCCATCCGTGATTTATCACAATGGTTTGTTCCACATGCATTACCGTGCTCAAGGGTTGGATTGGGTGAGCCGGATTGGTTATGCCGTGAGTGTGGATGGCGTCCAGTGGAACCGGATGCGCCAGCCAGTGTTGTCCCCAATTGATGGCACTGATTCGCGGGGTATTGAAGATCCGCGTGTAGTGAAAATTGACGGCCATTTTTACATGTGTTATACAGCCTACGGACGTGAATTTACGGGCGATGGCGAACCGACTCATTCCAGAGGTGGCATTTTGCCCATGATTGCAGTCAGCGACAATCTCATCACCTGGGAGCGGATGGGGCCGATTGTGCGTGGAGAGAACAACAAGGATCATGTGTTGTTTCCACGTAAGATAAATGGTCGTTATGCTGCCTTGCACCGCCGTTGGCCTGATGTCTGGATAGCCTATTCCGATGACCTGCTTATCTGGGACGAAGGGGATATGATCTCTATTTATGGACCTCGCCATGGTGACCCGGATGCCTGGGATAGCAAAAGTGTAGGCAGCAATGGAGTTCCCATAGAAACGGAACAGGGTTGGCTGCTGATCAATCATGGCTACAATGACGACCACATCTATAAATTTGGTGTTGTTCTACTCGAGCTGGATGATCCCACGCAAGTTATCTCGCGCCCTAAAACGGCTATTTTTGAGCCGGCAGAGTTGTGGGAGCTTCGCGGCGATGTGCCAAATGTGGTTTTTTCTAATGCCAATCCCGTTGTTGAGGGTATGGTCTATGTCTACTATGGTGCCGGCGATCACGTGATTGGTCTGGCGACCTGCCAGCTTGATGACTTATTGCAATTTGCTTTGGATGGATAAAATTATGGAAATCGTAAAGCGATACGAGAATAATCCCATACTCACGAAAGATGATGTGCCCTATCCGGTGGCGACGGTTCATAATGCCGGGATGGTGAAGCATAACGGCCGTTATTACATGCTTTTCAGGTCTCATCGGCGTAATGGTCGTTCCATTCTGGGCTTGGCTGAGAGCGAAGACGGCTTTCACTTCCAGGTACAGCCGGAACCATTCATGGTGCCTGCTGCCGAAAGTATTTTTGCCGAATATGAGGAATACGGTGTGGAAGATCCGCGTATTTGTGAGATGGATGGCCGTTACCTTATAACCTACAGCGCCTATTCCCGGCATGGGGTACGCATTGGACTGGCCCAAACGACGGATTTCAAGTCCCTCGAACGCATATCACTTATCACCCAGGCCGATTATCGCAATGTGGTTATTTTCCCCGGTAAGTTTAACGGCCGTTATGCCCGCTTGGACCGCCCCCATTCCGAGATTTCCCCCTGGTCCATCTGGATTTCATACTCGCCTGATCTGGTGCATTGGGGCGATTCCCAATTGGTGATGAACCCGATGCAATACCATTGGGATGAAATGAAAATCGGGCCGGGAGCGACGCCGTTTGCCACCAAGCAGGGCTGGCTGCATATTTATCACGGCGTCTTTCCCACGATGGATGGCTCCGTTTACCGGTTGGGCGCAGCGCTGCACAATTTGGATGACCCGTCCAAAATCATCGGCGTTAGCGATGAATGGATATTGCAGCCAGAAGACCCCTGGGAAGTGACCGGGTATGTGCATAACGTAGTTTTCACCTGCGGTGCCATTCCTGAAGAGGATGGCACGGTCAAGATTTATTGGGGCGGCGCTGATTCAGTTATGTGCGTGGGTACGGCACAGATTCAAGATCTGGTAGATTTGTGCTTGAAGAATTCAAGACCACCGATTTAGTCGCTGCAGCTTTTCAGGACCCGTTGTTATTTCTGATGTTCATCCTGGATTGAACAAAGTTCGTTTGATCCTGTATTCTATATCTGGTTGGTGGCGGATAGAGTTTAACAGGGTTATTTTTGTTGTTGTCTCCCGTTGTATTTCTGTTTTACCCCTTCATTAACCCCTCGAATACTTATTTAGCTATCAATTTGTGGCAGCAAGTTGTATCTTTTGGTGATCACTAATCAAACGATTCTGCATCCTGTCTGGTCCGTGCTGCCCCGATTAGGACAGGATAACTTTACCCTAACATTTTTGATTCCCGCTCTTGACCAATTTAAAACAGGATGTTACACTACCATCCGTTCAACTAGGAAAGTGAGGAATTATGATCATGCTCAAAGTTAATTTTGGTATCTCCTGCGAATGTGCAGAATTATCAGGGAGGTTTCCCTCCGCTTGAGCTTGTTTAACGAATGACATGTCTTTAGCTCCGGGAGCCGTATACCCGGGGCTTTTTTTCTTAATCAAAACAGGTCACGGGTGTTATAACCGCGGCCTGTTTAGTTTATGCAGGCAGTAATGGAAAATAAATAATAAGGAAAAATGATGTTGTTCAGTAATTCTATTAAACGAGTAGATGAAATTTACCGGGAGTATCCCAGTCAATTCTGGGTGATTGTGGGATCTAACTTCATTGACCGTGTCGGTGGGGCGTTGATCTTTCCCTTTTTTGCGCTATATATCACCCGGAAATTCCAGGTAGGTATGACGGAAGTAGGGCTGCTGTTTGCCCTGTTTTCAATCTCGGATATGTTTGGAACCATGATTGGCGGCGCTTTAACCGATTTTCTGGGCCGGAAAGGCATGATTATCATGGGTTTGATTGTCAGCGCCATGACCAGCCTGGCGATGGGTCTGGTCAATCAGCTGGAGTGGTTTTACGTCATGGGTGTGATTTCGGGGTTGTTTGCTACCGCAGCTGGACCTGCTCACCAGGCTATGTTAACCGATATCTTGCCGGAGAAGAAACGGGCAGAGGGTTTCGGGGTCATGCGAGTTGCCATGAATTTGTCTGTCGCTATCGGACCTGCTATAGGAGGATTTATTGCCGCTTACTCCTTCTTGATTCTTTTTGTTGCCGATACGGTTACCAGTTTGATCACAGCTTTAATTGTGTATCTGGTGGTAGAGGAAACCAAACCGGAAGAGAAAGAAGAATCTACAAAGAAAGGGTTTAAAGAAACCTTCATTGGGTACCAGGAAGTATTTAAGGACCGCAAGTTTATGCTCTTTGTGATTGTGTCTACTATCGCAACTATTGTATACGCCCAAATGTATGGAACCCTGTCAGTTTACTTGAGAGACGTACATGGTGTTCCCGAATCCGGGTATGGCTGGCTGATGACTCTTAATGCGGGCATGGTGGTCCTGTTCCAGTTCATGATTACCAGGAAAATTTCCAAACACCCGCCGATGTTAATCATGGCCCTGGGGTCCCTTCTATATGTGATTGGCTTTGGGATGTACGGCTTTGTGTCGGTTTATCTCCTGTTTATGCTGGCGATGGCGATAATAACCATTGGAGAAATGGTTATCATCCCGGTTGCCCAGGCCTATGTGGGAGAAGCAGCACCAGAAGATATGAGGGGAAGGTATTCGGGAGTGATGGGTTTTTCCTGGATGATCCCCTGGATGATTGGTCCACTGATAGCAGGGTTGATCATGGACAACGGAAATCCCGATTGGGTCTGGTATGGTAGCGCTATTCTCGGCACAATAGCCGCTGCCGGTTTTTTGTGGCTTGGAAAGAGCCATAATGAAGGGTGGGCTCCAGTTAAGAAAGACGTAGGATTAGAAACAGGTTAAAATAAGGAAGTTATGGCTATGAAAAAAATATTATCTGATAAGTATAACGTTCGTCAGGCCCGGATGGAGGATGTGCCCCTGATCCATCAGCTAGAGCAGAAGAAATCCCTCCATTATCACGGCGTGCCGGGGTTCTCCCTGGCTCGATTGCAGAATGAGTACGAGACGCCCGGATTTGAGATTGAAAAAAGTATCCACCTGGTGGAAAATCAGGAAGGAAAGCTGGCTGCCCTGGTGGAAGTGTGGGATGAATCCAATCCTCCAGTGCATCCTTATGTTTGGATGTCCGTAGACCCGGATCTTGAAAATCAAGGGCTGGAATCCTATTTACTGGATTGGGCAGAAGAAAGAACCCGGCAGGTTCTGGATCGAGTGGATCCTGAATTAAGAGTGGCCATGAGAACTCACTCAGATCAGGCAATCGAATCCTGCGGGAAGGCCAAGTTGACTGCGGGCATGAAACTAATCCGGCATAGTTTCAGGATGCGAATCGAGATGGAGGATCCGCCACCGAAACCTGTCTGGCCTGAAAAGATATCCCTGCGGCTGTGTGATCCCGAAAAGGAAGCCTATGCAGTTTACGAGGTCGATGATGAAGTCTTCCAGGATCATTTTGGATATATTAAGGAGCATCCGGAAGAGGGCTATAAAAAATTTAAACATAGTATGACCGGGGATGATTCGTATGATCCTTCCCTTTGGTTCCTGGCCATGGATGGAGAGGAAATTATTGGGATTTGTTTATGCCGAAAATACGGCTTGGAGGATAAAGACACTGGTTACATCTCCAGCCTGGGTGTAAAACGCCCCTGGAGGCGGCAGGGAATAGCCCTGGCGCTGCTCCAGCATGCTTTTGGCGAATTTTACCAACGGGGCAAGAGGGAAGTCGACCTGGGTGTGGATGCCTCCTCCCTGACGGGAGCAACGGATCTGTACCTCAAAGCCGGGATGTATGTTTTGCGCCAATATGATATGTACGAAAAAGAGCTCCGTCCCGGGAGAGATGCAAGTGTTACCTCCCTGGAAACATCAGAATAGGAAAAATGATAATAAGGGAAAGACAAACATGATCAAAACTGTGATATTTGACCTGGGTGGAGTTTTAGTCCGGACTGAAAACATACTTCCCCGACAGAAGCTGGCTGAGAAACACGGAATGTCCTACCGGGAGCTTAGCGACCTGGTGTACAGGACAGGAAGCGCTAATTTGGCCATGCTTGGAAAGGTTTCAGCCGGGGACCACCAGCAAACAATACTCAAAAACTTGAATCTGCCCTTAGATTCCTTTTCAGCCTTTGAAGACGAGTTTTGGGGTGGTGACAGGCTGGATTCCCACCTGGTGGATTTTATCCAGGGCTTGAGGGGAGAGTACAGGACCGTTTTGTTAAGCAACGCCTGGGATAATTTGCGCAAGCTGTTGGAAGGACTGTGGAAAATTGACGGTGTGTTTGACGAGATTTTTATTTCTGCTGAGATGGGATTAGCCAAACCTGACCCCGCGATCTACAAGGTTGTGATTGATTCGCTGGGTCAGGATCCTTCAGAGTTGATCTTTGTAGATGATTTTATAGAGAATATTAAGGCTGCCCGGGAGGCCAGTATAAACGCAATTCATTTCCGAAACCGGGACCAAGCCTTAGCCGATCTCGCGGATTATCTGGCTTCGGAAATTTAATTCAATGGCCAGAAAGTTCTTTTTTGCTTTTCAATATTTGCTGAAAAATCCACCCTGGGACACCGGAATTACACCTCCGGAAGTTTATCAATTCTTGGAGGAAAATTCTCCTGGCATTGCACTGGACCTTGGATGCGGGACGGGGACCAACGCCCTGACGATTGCTGAATATGGTTGGAAAGTGACCGGAATTGATTTTGTGCCTCAAGCGATCTGGAGAGCCCGGAGGAAAGCCCGCCAGGCTGGTCTGGCGGACAGGGTTAAATTCCGGGTTGGGGATGTGTTGGATTTGAGCTTTTTAGAAGGGAAGCAAGATTTAGTTTTGGATATCGGATGTTTTCACAGCTTTTCAGGAATTGATATCGAGCGTTATGCTGGAAATGTACTGAAGCACTTGTCTCCCGGCGGCAGCCTGCTGCTTTATGCCCACACGAAAAGGGATCCAAAATCCTCGCACGGAGTATCAGAAGAGGATATCAACATACTGGGTCAATTTCTGACCCTGATCAACAGGCAAGATGGAGTAGATGGGACATCCCGGCCTTCTGCCTGGTTGCAATTTCGGATGGAAGTTACAGATTAGGAGATTGGGGGAATTGTTTAAAAGTTTAAAGTTTAAGGTTAAAAGTTGATTTGCAGGCTGCACAAGCAGCTCCCCCTCTCTTCAATAACAACCCTTAACTCATTGGGCTGAATGCCCCTTCTTGTCATTCCGAACCCAGTGAGGAATCCATAGAGAGCTCAAAGAAACAAACCCAGGAGTATTTGAAGATTGACTTGTTTTGCTTACTGATCCCATTGTGGATCCTTCGCAGAGCCTGTCCTGAGCGGACTCCGAGTGTAATCGAGGAGGAAGCCGAAGGGCTCTGAGAGTTAAGCAGGTTTGTTATATTGAAAGGCTCATTCTGTGACCCAAGGAAGTATCGAAGGGCTCTGAAAGTTAAGAATATTTAGTCTCTCAACCTTCAGCAGCCGCAAAGATTTCCCCCAGCTGTTGGGTAAACTTATCAGGATCTACTTCGGTCAGGAGCTGTTTCCTTTGTTCCGGTGATATTGAATAGGGCGCCAGATAGCTTGCGGCGAATTTCCGGAACAGGATTAATCCTTTTTCCTGACCGTAAAATGAAAGCGACCGTTCCAAGTGATCCAGCATAACCTCTTGAACTTGAATAACCGTGATCTCCTCCCGATTGAGTTTTGAAAAAATCCAGGGATTATGGATAGCTGCCCGTCCGATCATCACCCCGTCACAACCTGTGATTTCCTGCATGGTCTGAATATCGCTGACTTGCATAACTCCCCCATTGCCAATCACGGGGATATCTACCATTCTCTTTATTTCAGCAATACCCGGAAGATCAGGTTCTCCCTGATGCCCTTGTTCTTTAGTCCTGGCGTGGACAGCAAGTAAGGATCCACCGTATTCAGCAATAATCCGGGCGATTAACACTTGATTCTGACAATCTTTCCAACCCAGTCGGATTTTAGCAGTGACCGGAACCTCCAGACCTAAGGAAAGCTTTTTGAAGATGCGGGCAGTTTTTACCGGTGTCCGCATTAAACCGGCGCCAGCTCCCCTGTTGGCGATTGAGCGGTTAGGACACCCCAGGTTTATATCAATGGCATCCGGTTCCCACTCCTGGAGATGGAGGGCAGCTGCTAATAATTTGTCCGGGTCATGCCCGTACAGTTGAAAAAAAACCGGACGCTCATTATCTGTAAAGTATAATTTTTCCTTGATATGGCGGGGGCGGTCGAGAACGTCCTCAGCCTTAACAAATTCGGTATAGCTGATAGCTGATCCAAGATCCCTGCAAAGGGAGCGGAACGGCCAGCTGGAATATCCATCCATCGGTGCCAGAATGAGATCACCCCTTACCTCTATCTCCCCAGCTAGAAAGCCTTTATTATATTCCGGCATATTATTTTTTGATCAGAGCCTTTTCTAGAGCTTGATGCAATGAACGGATTTCGATCACATCCAGGTTTTTCGGCCAGGATATGCCGCCGCTTCTTAATCGGCGGGGTATTACCGCTGTCTTGAATCCCAGTTTGGCAGCTTCACTCAGACGTTCACTCATCCGGCTGGCCATGCGGAGTTCTCCGGAAAGGCCAATTTCTCCAACCAGGATGGTATCAGCCTTGACCGGGATATCCCGAACGGAGGAGGCGATTGCTGCAGCAACAGCCAGATCCGCTGCGGGTTCGCTGATTTTTAAACCACCAACCACATTTACAAATACATCCTGATCGGCCAGGGAAATTCCAGCTCGGCGGCTGAGGACCGCAGTAATCAGCAGCAGCCGATTAAATTCAATGCCATTGGGTGTCCTGCGGGGATTGCCAAATGTGGTGGGATTGGTCAGCCCCTGGATTTCCACCAGGATGGGGCGGGTTCCTTCCATGGTGACTGCGATGGCAGATCCGGGGGCATTCACCATGCGTTCCGCAAGAAACGCTTCAGATGGATTTGATATTTCAATTAACCCGCCCTCTTGCATTTCAAAAACACCCACTTCCGAAGTTGCCCCAAAACGGTTTTTAACAGTGCGGAGCAGGCGGTATGCCTGGTATCGGTCACCTTCTAGATATAAAACCGCATCCACAATATGTTCCAGAACTCTTGGTCCTGCAATCGTTCCTTCTTTTGTAACGTGGCCGATTAGAAATATGCTGGTGCCGGTTCTTTTGGCATATTCCCTCAGCAGGGAGGCGCTTTCACGGACTTGAGAGATCGATCCGGCAGAGGATTCAAGTTGGGGATGGAAAGTGGTCTGGATCGAGTCGACGATCAACAGGCCAGGTTTAATTTCATCAGTATGGGCAAGAATTGCTTCCAGGTTAGTTTCAGTAACAAGGAGTAAATTTCCCGGTAATGATCGAGGTTCTCCGCTTTGGTCCCGGTGAAGCCGGTCAGCCCGCATTTTGATCTGGCGTTCGGATTCTTCTCCTGATACATATAGCACTTTGATCTTTTCTGCTAACTCAAGAGCGATTTGAAGCAGCAGAGTGGACTTTCCGATTCCAGGGTCTCCGCCAATTAAATTGATGGATCCCGGTACTAAACCACCTCCCAGCACACGGGAAAATTCCTCGTGTTTCAACTGGATGCGGTTTTCTTCGTCAGAATGAATATCTTGGATTGGCCGCGGCACGGATGTTGCATTAAACCGGGAAGAGGATGCCGTTGATGATGGGGTGCTTTTTTCTACCTGTTCTTCAACCAGGGTGTCCCAGTTCCCGCAAGAGGGGCAGCGGCCCAGGTAGCGCGGATTGGTGTATCCACAATCCTGACAGACGTATTGTGCATAAGATTTAATCATGTACCCATTATAAACGGGTTTACCAACTGGAAGGTAAAGGCAGTGAAAAAAACGGAAAATATCAAACGGATTGACCCTTGTAAAACAGGAAAATCAGGCTATAATAAAAAAAGAACAAATGTTCTATTTTGGCGCAATCAAGAAATTAGGAAAATCCCGGCTAGAGGGACTTTCCTTGCAGGGAGGCTTCAATGGATATAGGAATGCTATGGTTTGATAATGATCAGAAGGCCAGCATACCCAGTAAAGTTGAAAAGGCAGCAAGGTATTATCAAAAGAAGTATGGAAAGAATCCCAATCTTTGTTATGTTCATCCCAAAATGGTGAAGGGGGATAAGGTTAGGAAAAGCGGATCCAAAAAATCATCCGATCCTGGATCCCTGAAAATTGGCAAGGTCCTGGTCCTCAAGAATGAAAAAATCCTTCCAGATCATTTTTGGATTGGAATCAGTACTGCTGAAGATCCGATCAGTTAGGGGTGAGTGATATAGATTTCCCAACTTCCCCAGTAAGATTCATCTGATTCGTTCTGACAGGCGGGTACCTCAACATCAGGTACGATCAGCCCGCTGTCCGGAAAACTAACCTGATAAGTTAATCCCGGTTCAGCTGAAAAATCCGCATACCCCAGCCCCAACTCCGGTTTTAGGCCCGTATAAAATATTTCTATTGGATCAATTCCCAGGGAGATCTGAATTGCCACACCTGGAATACCATCACCTGAGCCGTTGGTCGCAACGATCTGAACGAGTGATTCGCCCAGGGTGGGATCACATATGGGGAGGGATTCCTGGAGGATAAACGGGGGAGATTCGGTAGGAGGCGGCGTTTGAGAGCTGACCAGCTCCTGGGTGGAAGTGGCAGGGTTGTCCGGGTTATTTTCCCCATTTTCTTCTGTATTTTCAGGCGAGTCGGTAGCTGCAGCAGTTCCTGTAGGGTGGACAGGCGGGTTCTCTGCCGCCTCACGGGATTGAAGCGCTGCGGATAAATTAGCGAGGATGACAGCCATCTCATGATCTCCCCCCTCAGCTAAAAAGCGTTGTGCCTGGGCAGCTAACGCCAGGGCAGGTTCATCATCGCCTATTAAATTCAACCGGGCTTCTGCCCGGGGAAGATTGTTGTTGGCCTGGTATGCCCGCGAAATTAATAAACGGTAGATATCCTTATAATCTGTTCTCAGCAAGCTTGGATGGGTATCTACCTGGGAGATAGGAGAAATTACCCAGGAGTAAACTATTCCCATGAGTAAACCGAGGATCAAACCCGTTAATAAATACCAGTTCCCGCGATTTTGATCCATTGGATTAGTTATTCTCCTTCAGGGCATTGTGCAGATCGCGCAGCAAGAACATATCCGGCAGGGTGTATTCAGCTTGGGACGCAAATTTTAACGACTCTTCGATAGTATGCAGCGGGGATTCATTCTTCAATAATGTTAACCGGTTCATCGCCCAATCGAGATCATTGGATTGATGGTACACTTCTGCAACCATGAGGGTGTAGTCAGTTTTATAGTCAATTCTCAGGGAGTCGAGAGTGGTGTCCTGGTAACTTACGGGATTAATTACCCAGCCATAGAGTAACCCCAGCCCTAAACCCAGGAGCAGCACAACAAAAAAAAGTGTCCAGCGTGACATGGTTTACCTCTTTCAAATTAGTCCTCCTAATTGTGCCATAGAGAAGGGGAACGGACAAGCCATCTTGCCTGAGAAGATAGAAAGAATTGCCTTCAAAGTTGATGTTTCATCGTCTGTTAAGGGATTATTAGAATAGAATCACGCTTCTTGACGCTGTTCAGAGCTGATGATATAGTTACCGCGGAGGCAGTAAAAATATGGATAACCATCACAGGGAAGATGGAGTGAATCAATCTCAACAAGAACGCACCGCAGGTTTCTTATCTGGTTTCCGGAAACTTCTGGGAAATATTTTAGAGGGAGAAAACGGTAAACGGATAGGGACGATAGCGGGAGTGGTTCTGCTGGTAGCGATTGCTGTCATCGCCATGCGGGCGTTTTATCTTAATTCACAGAATGCCCCAGCTAATTTATCTGTCTTTGCCGAAGAGTCGGATGGGGGAGACCAGGTTGAGGGCCAGACCGGAGCCTCTGGGGGAGCTTTGGAAATGCCCAGTTTTGTTATTGATCAGGCCAATCTCCAGTATGGTATCCAGCGTGTGGCTTTGATTCATACCTCCATTCCTACCAGAGCCCGGGTGGATGTAGTAGTTTACACAGTAGAACAAGGCGATTCATTGTTTGGCATTGCTGAAACTTTTGGGTTAAAACCGGAGACAGTTTTATGGGGTAACTTTGATACCCTGAAAGATAATCCTCATACACTTCAACCCGGTCAGGAATTGAATATTCTCCCAATTAACGGCACTTACCATGAGTGGAGAGAAGGGGAAAGTTTAATCAAGGTTGCCGAGTATTATGGTGTTGATCCCTTGGAAATTATCCGATGGCCCGGCAACAAGATTGATATATACGATTTTGATATTGATAATCCCGTTTTCGCAGCCGGACAGCAGTTGATTGTTCCGGGCGGAGAGCGTGAATTGGTTGATTACGGACCCCCTGCAATTACACGGAATAACCCTGCCATTGCTGCTACGTACGGTCCCGGTCACTGCGGTACGATTTACACTGGATCTGTGGGTGTAGGCGTATTTCTTTGGCCAACCACGGAACGCTGGATTTCCGGCTATGATTACAATCCTGGCGCTGGGCATCCGGCGATTGATATCGCCGGCAGTATTGGTAATCCTGTCTGGGCTTCCGATAACGGTGTGATAGTTTATGCCGGCTGGAGCAACTACGGATATGGTAATCTGATAGTGGTTGATCATGGCAATGGCTGGCAGACGCTTTACGCCCACATGAACACGATCAGCGTTGGTTGTGGCCAGAGTGTCAATCAAGGACAGAGCATAGGTGGTCTTGGTTCTACTGGTAATTCATCCGGACCCCACCTGCACTTTGAAATGATTTATGTGGGTTCGAAAGTGAATCCCTGGAATTTCCTTCAGTAATAATGCCAGAACTTGAAATTAATAAAAGCAAGGTACGTTTGAGTACCTTGCTTTTTGTTACAATAGGGTTGTTCTTGCCGAACATAGTGCTTGATTAAATTATCATGAAAAGAAAAAAGATCAACATCTTGCTGATATTACAGTTGCTTCTCCTGGTTATTATTGCCGCGGCCTGTGAAGGGATTGCGGTTGATCAACCGGGTGTCTCTCCGACAACATCGCTGATTAGTACCATTCATCCTGCAACTTTGACTGCCATCAGCGCTTCAGCGGATCCGAGCGCTACACCGGACCCGGATCCTATGGGTATTCCCTGGTCAAGTTTGAGGGGAGTTGAGCTTGAATTCTGGTATATCTGGGATTTAGATAAACCAGGGGAAGGAATTAATGCTATTGTCGATAAATTTAATCTGGAGAATGATTGGGGAGTAAAGGTGAACGCCGTTGATCAAGGGTTAACTCTTGACCCAATGGGTACTATTGAGATAGCCCTTCAAGAAGGGGTTGTTCCAGACCTAATGATCAGTGATACCGTCCACCTGGGCAGGTGGTATAGAGCTGGTCTTACCGCCGATCTCAGCCATTTTATTGACGATCCTGTTGTGGGATTGTCTCGTATCATACGGAACGATTTTTATTCAGGTATTTTCGAGTCTTTTACCCTGGATGGGGATATTCGTCCTGGAATCCCCTTTACACAGACTATTCAGGTGCTGTATTACAACCAGACCTGGGCGGGGGAATTGGGTTTTTCCTCATCGCCCGGAACTTTCGAGGAACTCAAGGATCAGGTGTGCGCTGCGTCAGCTGCCATCCAAGAAAGAACTGAGAGCTCCCAGGAATTAGCGGGTGGTTTATTGATGTATCCGGATGCAGACAATATCACTTCCTGGATATACGCTTACAATGGAGTGATTTTGGACCCGGACAAGGGAGATTATGAATTTTCTTCGCAAGAAGTATATGACGTTGCATGGGATTGGATTAAATTAGGCCAGGATGGCTGCGGTTATATGATCTCGGGATACCCGAACCCGATTGCTCGCGAGATCGAATTTGAAAAATTTAATCAGCGGGATGCATTAATTATAATGAATTCTTCTCAGAATATGAACCAGATAAGCATGCATGCTAACCAAACCGGACGCCCGGATGATTGGATTATGCTTCCATTTCTCGGATCTCTCAGATCCAAGGCGGTCACAGCCAATATTCAATCAGGCGTTATTTTTAATACCTCCCCCGAAGAAGAACTGGCCGCCTGGTTGTTTCTCAAGTATCTGACATCACCCGAAGTACAGGCGGAGTGGATCCAATACAGCGATTATTACCCGACCCGGAAAGATACACTGGATTATTTAAAAGATTATCAGACTGATAACCCGCATTGGTCACAGGGATTAAATCTGTTGAAGTATGGGCAGGCAGATCCACTGCACCCGTCCTGGGAAATTGTCCGCCAGGCAGTAGGTGATGCTTTTGAAGATTTATTCGGGGAAAATCTAGGGGAGATATCGAAATTGCTGGAGATGCTTGATCAAACGGCAGCTGAGCTGGTAGAGTATTCCCAGGAATAGATTTTCTCCAAGCCTTATTTCTTTTCCATGTCTTACTGTCTTGCGGCTGGAAAATCAGTTTAATGTCATCAATAAGAAAGGGTTTTTATGAAAAACAAACCACAGGTAACAATTTATACAGACGGAGCTTGTTCCGGAAATCCTGGACCGGGCGGATGGGGCGCTTTACTCCAATTTGGAAAAACAGAAAAAGAACTCAGCGGGTCAGAGAGCAAAACTACTAATAACAGAATGGAAATTACTGCTGCCGTAATGGCATTAAGAGCTTTAAAGGAACCCTGCCAAGTTGACATTTATACTGATTCGAAATATCTTAAGAAAGGTATTACAGAATGGATTCAAAATTGGAAAAGACTGGGTTGGCGGAGGGGTAAACCAGGAAAAACAAGCCCCCTTGCCAATGCAGACTTGTGGCAAGAACTGGACATGGTGATTACTGAACATGATGTAAATTGGCACTGGGTGCGGGGACATGCCGGCCATCAACTTAATGAACGGGTGGACAAACTTGCCAGTGAGGCAATAAAATTGAGTTAATCCCTTGAGAAACTTGCCCCGGTCTCTCAAAAAAGAATCCCTGTCTACGGTATAATCCTGTGCATGAAACCGGCAGAAACCCAGATTCAAATCCAGGGGGAACTTCTTCTGGCTAAACAATCCAGGAAAGAAGGCAACGAGGGAAGAGCCCGGGTCTGTGCCCGGCGGGCTGCAGGTACAGCAGCGCAGTTGTTTCTAGACCGTCAGCAGAAGATTATCAAGGCGGAAAATTCATTTCAATCCCTGAAGACACTTAAAGACACAGAAGAATTACCCGATCGGGTCCAACTTGCAGTTAGCAGGTTGATTCAACGGGTTAATGAAGACCACCAGCTTCCAGCGGAGATTGATTTAATCCAGGAAGCAAGGTTGGTGATCCAGTTTTTAGAGCCGGGTAATTCTGGCAGCTGAATGAATAAAAAGATAAAATAATTAATGAACCCAAAGTCTTCCTTCGTCCAAAAATCAATTTATCTGCTGGGAATTTTGATCTTTGTGCAGGTACTTCTGACGGGTTGCGGATCAGAGGAAACTCCAATTATCCCTACTGCCACATCAATAATTGTTGTAAGCGACCCTCCTCAAACACAGTTGGTTCCAACTGTGGGCGCGAGCCAGGTGCCTGTTTCTCCTACGCCCGATGAAGAAGGACAACCCGCTGAATTGGTTCCGGAAGATATTCAATATCAAATTATTGTTGAACTGGACTATTACACCCATCAGGTCTTTGTGGAAGAGAATATTCTCATTCCCCATCCCGCCCAGGTCCCACTGATGGAGATTCATCTGGTTGTACCTCCCAATGACTGGCTGAATGTTTTTACTATCCAGAGCATCAACTGGCAGGGGGACATACCCGTGGAGGGATATTCTCTGGATAGGGTTCGATTAACCATTCCCCTTGAGCAACCCTGGCTGCCAGGAGAGATAAAAGAACTATCGATTCATTACAAATTGGAGATTCCAATTCAAAACTCCCGACCAGGATACGGACCTTCCCCATTTGAATATACAGCAAGGCAGATCAACCTGGTGGACTGGTACCCGATGGTGCCTCCTTACCAGGATGATGGGGGATGGGTAGTGCATGATCCCTGGATTTTTGGCGAGTATCTGGTTTACCCGGCGGCAAATTTCGAAGTTTCACTAGAATTATTTAACGGTCCGGACCTGGTGGTAGCCGCGAGTTCAATTGCTATTCAGGATGAAAACAAGCTGTTGTATACGCTGGAACAGGGGAGGAATTTTGTTTTTTCTATCAGCCCCGACTACCAGGTTTTTGAACAGGAAGTGAATGGCACAACAGTCTATGGGTACGTTTTTCCACCCTATATGATTCCAGGCAAAGCTGCATTTAACACCACGGTTGAGGCGTTTACCCTGTTCTCTGAATATTTTGGCCCCTACAATCAATCCACCTTGTCCATGGTACAGGCCGATTTTGATCACGGAATGGAATATGAAGGGCTTTATTTCCAGAGTCGGTCATTCTTTGATTTGTATAATGGATCGGAACAGAGTTATTTGATAAGTATCGCTGCCCATGAGACAGCTCACCAGTGGTGGTACGGGCAGGTTGCCAATGATCAGGCCCTGGAACCCTGGCTGGATGAATCTTTCTGCACTTTCAGCGAGCTGTTATATTATGAAAAATTCTACTCGGACTCTGTGAGTTGGTGGTGGGCGACCAGGGTTAATCATTATCAACCGTATGGAGTAATTAATCGTTCCATATATGATTTTCGCGAATTTACTAATCAGTACCTTGAATACCGGAATGCCACTTATCTGCAGGGAGCGAAATTTATGGATAAACTCCGCAGCTCAATGGGGGAGGATAAGTTTAGTTCATTTATTAAAGAATATGCCAGAAGTTACTCAAATCAAATCTCAACCGGAGAGGATTTCTTTTCCACTCTAAATAACTACATTGACCCGGATTCACTCACCTGGCTCACCGAATATTTTGACGAGTAGGTAAAAAAAACCCCTTTCCTCGCCATTTTCCAGTTGGGATAATGAATGTTTGTGTTTTTTATCCCCAAAGCTAACGATTTTGATAACTGATTCTGGTTTGTTTTAAGCTATTATGTAGTTATCAAGATTATTTTAGCTTCTTATGGGGTAAGCCCCCATTTCTTCTCCTCCTTAGATACGCAATCACCTCACCGCGGGCAGCCGGTGAGGTGATTGCCTTTAAAATAAAAGAGGCGACGATGGGAATCGAACCCATGCTAAAGGTTTTGCAGACCTCTGCCTTACCACTTGGCTACGTCGCCTTGATATTAAGAAGCTGATGGACGATGGCTGTTTTGTGTCAGCCATCTGCCACCAGCCAAAGCTTGGATAAGAGCGGGCGATGGGATTCGAACCCATGACCTTCTCCTTGGCAAGGAGACGTTCAACCACTAAACTACGCCCGCATTAGAGTGCCGAGAGCCAGACTCGAACTGGCGACACCTTGATTTTCAGTCAAGTGCTCTACCGACTGAGCTATCTCGGCCTGACAGTTTTCCCTTGGTAATGCATCGCCAATTTTACTCGTTCGATTTGGCCTTGTCAAGCTTTAGGCCGCGAGGAAGGGAGAGGTAAGTAAAGCAGGAAACCAACGGCGATGATAATTTCTCCAACCATGACTCCAGCAGCCTGCATGGGCCCAAAGAAAGGTAGAGCCGGATATGCCTGGGTGCCGAACCCAAATACATCGGCCATACCGGATACCAGGGCAATTAAGTAGCCGGTTGCGACCAGGCGAACTCCAATATCCTGGGCAAGTGTTTGCAAGTGATCTGCCCTTTGACAAGCTTTTAGTCCGATAAAGCCTCCCAGGCATATCATTGCCAGGCCGGTTGAAAAAGTAGCAGTTTGGACAAAACCTACAACAGGACTGCGATCCAGGTTAAAAATTCCCGGATCTGCGCCAAGGATAAATACCAGGAATCCTATGATAGTTAATCCAACGCCGATATTGATCCGCAATTTTATATTCCTGGGTTTGGAAGAGTCCACAAATGAATCCTTTTTGGGGATTTTGATTATAACTGAAAACCAGTCTGGGCAGAAATAACTTTGTAAGAAAAATTTTCCACAAAATTTAACAAATTATCCAGTAATCGCTGCCATTCTTTGGTTGCCATAGCTACATTCAGCGCAGACTGGCTCTGAGAATTTGCCGATACCATGATTTGCGGTTGATCGCCATACATCGTATACCAGGCATCCACTGGCCGGATGCCTAACTGTTTGATTTCCGGGAGAAAATCACTGATTACGAATTCGAAATATTCCTGTTCCCGGTTGGGTAAAATATCCCAGGTCATGAGTAATTTTACAGTCATGCAGGTACCCTTTATTCGGATTCCTGGGCATAGTCCAGAACGATCACGTTGGTTTCATTGCTGGAGCGGGTGCTGGTGATGCTCAGATCGGGACGGGGCTCCACTTTTTCTAACCCCATCTCTTTGATAAATTTTTCCAGGGGGTCAAGTTCCACTTTACTTTCCTCTGTATGGTAATACATGGGAATGGCATAACTGGGTTCAAGGATACGGATCACTTCCACTGCTTTGGAAGCTGTTAAACTGCTGCCTCCTCCGACCGGAACCAGGGCAACGTGGACATCTCCAGCGATAGATTTAACATCTGATTGGCTCGGCACCCTGCCCAGGTTTCCCAGGTGAGCTACCAGAACCCCGTTATAGTCAAAGATATACATCACGTTCCGCAGAGCGTCTTCTTTTCCTTGATGATTGGTTCGGATTCCAGTGATGAAAACCTCTCCGATTTCGTATTCACCGGGACCGGTAATGACATGCTGCTGTGACTTCCGTTTGCGGATGATTTTTGTATGGTTATGTCCGGGCGCGTCGTGACTGACAGTAACGATGTCGGCAGACAGATCTAGTTCGTTATAACCGATTTTTTTGTGGTTATAAGGATCAGTAACTACTGTAGCCTTACCTCTTTCTGTCAAACGGAAACATGAATGCCCGTGCCATGTTATATTCATCAAGCCTCCTGCTGGCTCCCTGTTTTTCCCTCATTTTCGGGTTTTCTTGCAGAAAATGATTATACTTCAATCTTTTGAATAATCATAGTTCCCGAAATGTACACTTTAAAATGTCACACTGGTGTTCCTCTGCTCTGGCTGATTTTCGACTGGCCCGCATTTACAAGAACCCGCTAACAATTGACTCTTGGACATCCCCCATTGGCGGAGATATAGGGGAACTTTGTGTATTTGTACCTGTCTCAACCCAGATAAAACGTAGAATTGGTATAATCTCTGGGCCTGATGTGGTTATTGGCAAAGTGCAGGAATTCCTGAAGCTCACTCAATCTTGGATGCGGTTTGACTTTATTATGGAAAACAAGATCAAAGTTGTTGGCGCCAAAGTACATAACCTGAAAAATATTACGGTTGAGATACCCCGCGATAAATTTGTGGTAATTACCGGGCTTTCCGGATCCGGAAAGTCCTCTCTTGCCTTTGATACCATATTTGCGGAAGGTCAGCGCCGTTATGTTGAATCTTTGTCGTCCTATGCGCGCCAGTTCCTGGGGCAAATGGACAAACCTGATGTGGAGTATATTGAGGGTTTATCTCCCGCAGTATCAATAGATCAGAGGGGAACATCCCAAAATCCCCGATCCACAGTGGGTACCGTCACAGAAATTTATGATTACCTGCGTTTGCTGTATGCCAGAGCGGGTATTCCTCACTGTCCTGAATGCGGCAGGGAAGTTGCCACCCAGTCAGCCCAGGAAATCGTTGAGCACATCGAGGGTTTCCCGGAGGGGACCCGTTTTAATATACTCGCGCCAGTGATTAAAGGAAGAAAAGGAGAACACCAGGGAATCCTCGAGGAGATCCAGAAATCCGGTTTTGTGAGGGCGAGAATTGATGGTGAAATCAGACGCCTGGAAGAAGATATTCAGCTGGAACGCTATAAACAGCATACTATCGAGGCTGTTGTAGACCGGTTGGTAATCCAGAAATTTGAGACAGACGAGGAACAAAACAACTTCCGCTCCCGATTAACAGATTCCGTTGAGACAGCATTAAAATATGGCGATGGCTACCTGATTATCTATGATGTTTCAGATCCAAAAAAACCAGTAATCACAAATTATTCTGAGCATCTGGCCTGCCCGGTTTGCGACCTTAGTTTTCCAGAAATTGAACCCCGTACATTTTCCTTTAATACGCCGCATGGCGCCTGCCCGACTTGTGAAGGGATAGGCACCAAACTTGAGGTGGACGTTAACTTATTAATTCCAGATAAGACTCTCTCTGTAATGGCTGGCGCAATTGATGCCACAGAATGGGGTGGCCCGCGAGCGCAAGGTGGATATTATTGGAGGTTCCTGGTGGGGGCTGCCAATGCTTATAAAGTGGATCTGGAAAAACCTTACCACAAATTATCGGATGATAATCAGTCACTCCTTCTTTATGGGACAGAAGGAGAAGAGGTTAAACTCACCTATGTAAATAAAGACGGCAGGGAATATGAATTTTACCGTGCCTTTGAAGGGGTGATCAACAATCTGGAGAGGCGGTTTAAAGAAACCCAATCCGAATATATGCGCACGCGCATTATGGGTTATATGAACGATCATCCCTGCCCCTCCTGTCTCGGCGCCCGTCTTCGCCCGGAAGCACTGGCAGTTACCCTTGATGAATTTAATATTGTGGATATTTCCACCTGGCCAATCCAGAGATCGCTTGATTGGGTGAACCGTCTCCAGGGAGCTGAATCTCCATTAAACGACCGTCAGCAAATCATTGCTGACCGGGTTCTGCGCGAGTTAACTGAACGCCTTGGATTCCTGGTAAATGTTGGTCTGGATTATCTGACCTTGAGCCGTTCAGCCGGCACACTTTCTGGGGGAGAAGCCCAGCGTATCCGGCTGGCTACCCAGATTGGGTCGCACCTGATGGGTGTGCTGTACGTACTGGATGAACCTTCTATTGGTTTGCACCCCCGAGATAACGGCAAGCTGCTGCGTACTCTGGAAGGATTGCGTGATCTGGGAAACACTGTGATGGTCGTTGAGCATGATGCTGAGACTATCGAAACCGCAGATTGGATCCTGGATTTGGGTCCGGGAGCCGGAGAACACGGGGGAGAGATTGTGGTTGCCGGAACGATTGATGAAATCCTCAAACACCCCGATTCATTAACCGGGGCTTATTTGTCTGGACGTCTCCAGGTGCCGGTGCCGGAAAATCGGCGGGAAGGAAATGGGAAATTCATTCAAATTTTGGGAGCCAGAGAACATAATCTGAAAAATATCGATGTTTCTATACCGCTGGGAAGGCTGGTCTGCATCACCGGGGTTTCTGGTTCGGGAAAATCCACCTTGATGATTGAAATCCTCTACAAAGCCCTGGCGCGGGAGTTAAACCGAGCTAAAAACAAACCTGGGGATCATGATGCGATCAAGGGCATAGAAAATATCGATAAAATTGTCAATATAGATCAATCCCCCATCGGCCGCTCGCCGCGGTCAAATCCGGGAACCTATACAAAACTTTTTGATCATATTCGAGATCTGTTTTCAGATCTGTCGGAAAGCAAAATCCGTGGATATGATAAAGGCAGGTTCTCATTTAACGTAAAAGGGGGACGTTGTGAAGCCTGCCGCGGTCATGGACAGTTACAAATTGAAATGCAGTTTCTCCCTGATGTTTATGTACCTTGTGATGTTTGCCACGGTACCCGGTATAACCGGGAAACTCTCCAGGTTCGCTTTAAAGGTGAGTACAATATCGCAGACGTGCTGGATATGACCATTGATACGGCCAGTGAAGTATTTGAAGCTTTCCCTGCCATGATGAGCCGATTAAAGACGCTGCAGGACGTGGGTTTGGGGTATATTCGAATCGGACAGGCATCTCCCACTTTGTCTGGAGGAGAAGCGCAGCGGATAAAGCTTTCCAGGGAGCTCTCCAAGCGGTCAACCGGATCAACTCTTTATGTACTGGATGAACCGTCTGTTGGTCTGCATGCAGCGGATGTGCATAAGCTGATCGAGGTGCTGCAGCGGCTGGTTGATGAGGGTAACACGGTGTTAATCATTGAGCACAATTTGGATATTATCAAAGTTGCGGATTATATTATTGATCTTGGACCGGGGGGTGGAGATGCTGGAGGTGAGGTTATTGCTGCTGGTCTTCCCCAAGAGATTTGCAGCACACCGGAATCGTATACGGGGGAATATCTAAAATCATATATTCAGGAAAATCACAAGAAAAAATAATGAAAAAAAAGGACCGGATCTCTTGGAAGGACCCGGTCCCTTGATTTCTTCTCTACTTCTTTTTCGCTAAATATATATCAGCGTCCAGCATTACGCCTTCCCAGAAGAAATGATGCACAAAATACAGGTTTCCTTCGTTATCCAGAGTGGGTTCCCCTGCAAATTGGGATACGATCAATACTGGTTCCTGCCAGACTCCGTTTTCTTTAGAGGACACAAATACTGCGGGGGTTCCCTTGTAGGTGCGTGTAATCCAGAGCTGCTGCCCATCCTCGGACACAAATGGGCGGCTGTCGTCCTCTTCGCTGTTTACCAGGGTGAGGTTTTCCGGTTCCCCCCAGGTACCATCCTGCATCCTGCTAACCCAGATATCGTTTGCACCCAGTGACCCCGGACGGGAGGAATGGAAATAGAGTTCCTTCCCGTCAGCGGTTATGTGCAGTTCGCCAACCTGATAGGCAGGGTTGTATTCTATGATTTCCCACGATCCCCAGATTCCGTTTTCGTAAATTGCTTTTAGCCATTGAATCCCGGAATAACCTGCCCGGGCTGAGCAGAACCAGAGTTGATCCCCGAGGACCATGGGGCAGCCGTCCAGGGCTAAGTCATCATTTAAGATAACTCGCTCCGGTTCGCTCCAGGATCCATCAATCAGGATGGATTGGTAGATGCCCGTCACACTGTCAGTCAGTTGTTTTTCGGCCGGGATTGAGACATCAGGGGTGAAGAAAAAATAAAACGTTTTCCCGGCGGGGGTAATGAAAGGAGAATCCTCTCCGCCAGCGGTATTTATTGGACCAGGCATAGGGATTGGTTCTTCCCAATCCTGGCTGTGCAGCATAGGAGGATGGTGGTCATTGGCAGGTCCCATTTTTTCCGCGCCGTCTGCAATCCTGCTGGAGCGGGAGGGAACAAGTGTGGGGGTGGATGGAGGCAGTGGAGAGTCTGAACACGAGCTGAGAGTCAGCAGAAAAAGGATTATAAGGGAAAGCTGGAAAAAGGATTTCATACTTACTCTCCGGAAATGAGAAATTGATTCCTGATTTAGTTACCCGTAGAATCAACCCGGATACGAACATCCACGGCTGCGGCGCCTTTTCCTTCTGGAAATACACGCAGGGGGTTAATCTCAATTTCGGCGAGTTGAGGAAAGTCGCTTGCCAGTTGGGCTAATCGTACCAGGACATCCCGAACTGCTGCAATATCTGCCGGGAGCAGGTTCCTGAACCCACCCAGTTTCCGCCCCGCCCAGGTCTTGTTTAGCATGGTATCCATTTCAAGTTCTGTCAGCGGAGCTAAGCCAAATGCCAGATCCTTTAATCCTTCCACTTCAGTACCACCGGAGCCGAACATCATCAAAGCTCCGAATTGGGGATCCTGAACTGCGCCCACGATCACTTCCTGTCCAAAGGTCACCATCTCCTGGACATATACTCCCTGGATATCCGCATCCGGCTGACCTTCCTTTGTCTGGTCCAGAATGGCGCGGAATCCCCCCCGGACGGATTTTTCATCCGCTAGATTCAGGAGCACTCCGCCGACATCTGTTTTATGGCTGATATCAGGGGAGGCGACTTTCAGAACAACCGGCAACCCCATTTCTGCAGCTTGAGAGTATGCTTCATTTTCATCTTTGGCCAGGGTCATTTTTGCAGAGGGAATGCCGTAAGCATCCAGGATGCTCTGGGTAGCGGAGGCGGTTAGATGACTTCCAGAACCTTGATCCTCCAGGATTTGATGAACTGTTTCCTTCTGAACATCCTGTCTGAGAACAGGAACTGCTGCAGCGTGTTTCAGAAGTTCCACACGTTTTACCAACGCAGAAAGGACGGCTGCGGCGCGTTCGGGGAAGCGGTACTCCGGAATTCTTGCAGCCCGAAGATGTTCAACAGCTTCCTGAATCAGGCGTTCTCCCATCACTGAAATCACTACCGGCTTTTCAGACTGGTGGATGATTGGAATTAATGCCTTTGCTACGGATCCTGCAGTATGCATAGGCGGTGTAGGGAATATCACCATAACGCTATCTATGCCGGGGTCTTCCAGAAGAACCTGTAAACATTCTGCAAATTGATCAGGAGTAGCGGTAGCCAGCATATCCACCGGGTTTTGTAAACTTGCGGCTGCCGGGAGAATTTTTCCCAGCTCATCCTTCGTAACCGAACTGAAATCAGCCATTCTTAAACCCCTGGATTCCAGGGCATCTGCAGCAGTAACCCCGGGTCCGCCGGCATTGGTTAGAACAGCTACTCTGTTATCGGTAGGCAAAGGACACCAGGCCAACGCCCGGGCTTGATCAAACAACTCCTCGCTGGTCTCAGCCCGCAGGACACCTGCCCGGCGGAAGGCAGCATTGTATGCGCTTTCCTCGCCGGCCAGCGCGCCGGTGTGAGAAGCGGCAGCTTTACGGCCGGATTCAAATTTCCCGACTTTAAGGGCGATGATAGGTTTCGAAGGTACAACCGCCCGGGCTTCTTCAATGAAACGACGGCCGGATTTGATCCCTTCCAGATAAAGAGCCAGTACATTGGTCTGCCCATCGGCAGCTGTTGGAGCCAATAAATCTGTTTCGCTGATATCCGCCTGGTTGCCCAAACTGATTAATTTTGAGATTCCATATCCCTGACCCCGGGCCCAGTCAATTGCTGCTGCGCAGATGGCTCCGGAATGGGACAGAAAGGCAACATCGCCAGGTGACGGTCCGGGAGGAGGCAGGAAGGTTGTGTCTATCGGTAGGTGGGTATCCAGCAGGCCAATGCAGTTGGGACCGATTAGCCGGATCCCTTCTTCTTCGGCAACCCGGATCATTTCCTGCTCCAGGGCTAAACCTTCGGGACCAATTTCCCGAAAACCACCAGAACCGATGATTGCAGCCCGGATTCCCCGTTTTCCACATTCCCGCAGGGTTTGAGATACAAATTGGGCCGGGATCAACACAGCTGCCAGGTCAACTGGATCCGGAACATCGAAAATCGTTTTATAAATGGGTCTTCCCAGCAGCGTATCACCCTTCAAATTAACAAAATGAATTGCGCCTTTATAGCCGCTGCGGTGCAGGTTAATGGCGAGCCCGTACCCTAACTTGGTCGGGTCCTGTGATGCGCCGATAACTGCCACGCCGTTGGGATTAAAAAAGGGAATTAAGGAGGAAGAATATTTCATACTCCAGATTGTAACTTAAAGGATATTCATTTCCAGGGGGATTTGGGTATTAGGGAAGAATTGAGGGGGAGCTTCACGGTCTGGAATTACTGTACTCGGAAATTACCCCGCAGAAAACATCGACTACTTCAGGATCAAACTGGGTGCCGCTGCATCTTTTGATTTCAGTGATAGCCTCATCGTGGGTATGGCTTTCGCTGTAGACTCTTTTATCGCGGATCGCGATATAGGCATCAATCACTGCCACGATTCGTGATCCGAGGGGAATTTCTTTTCCTTTTAACCCGTAGGGATATCCGCTGCCGTCATGTTTTTCATGGTGGGCCCGGATGATAGGAGCAACTGGAGCGAGATATTTCACCGGCGCAACGATTTCGGCTCCGATCACAGGATGTTCCTTCATGACAGTCCATTCCTCAGCTGTGAGTGGCCCTGGTTTGTTGAGGATTTCATCAGGCACACCAATTTTTCCAATATCATGTAAAATCGCAGCCCAATAGACAGCTTCAATGTCCTTCTTTGAAAGTTTCATTGCCTGGCTCACCCGGGTTGATAAATCCCCCATCCTTTGGCTGTGATCTCCGGTATAGGTGTCCCTGGCATCTATAGCGTTTGCCAGGGAAACGATAGTCTGTAAAAAGTTTTCCTCCAGCTGTTCATGGAGCATCGCCCGCTGGATGGCACTTGCGGCATAGTCCGCTATTGCGTTAATAAGGCGTAATTCGGAGGTAGAGAAAGGCATTCCTTGACTGCTGTGGAATTCTCCCAGGATAAGCAAACCAATCTGGGTATCCGCTCCTTTTAATGGGCAAAGGCAAAGAGTGCTGGCATGATTAATAAATAATGCCTGTTTTTCCTCTTCTTGCCAATCGGGTTCGTTGATATCTAATACCACGCAATTCCCGTCCTCCAGGACCCGGTTGTAATAATATTCAGCAACTATGGGTTCAATTTTACCCAGGCGCAGTGGACCAACCAGATTATGTTCAGGATAAATTGCCCGACAATAATAATCCCCATTTGCTTTTCGGATCAGGATTCTGGAATAGGTTACCCGGATGCTCTCCGCTGCATGTTGAACGACACCCTTTAACACAATTTCCGGGTCGTCTGTAACAACCAGCTGATGGGACAGGTTGTACAAGGTGTCGATTTCTTTCCGTCGGTTTTGCTCTGCGGTGAATAAACGGGCATTTTCAATTGAGACAGCCGTTTGATTGGCAACTGTGGAGAGAATTAATTCATCCTCAGTGCTGAAAGCTTGTTCCGAGCGTTTAGCCCCCAGGGCAAAAATCCCAACCAGCTGTGATTGTGCTTTGATGGGGATGAATAATTCTGCTTCCATTTCATCCAGGTCCTGCCTTTCACTTTTCCACAAAGATTGGAATTGAGGGAGGTCTTCTATTTCTTGCCTGTTGAGAGGAAGGTCGCGGGTGGATAACCAGAGAACCACAGGGTGGCCCTTTCTGAATGAGAGATTTCTAATTTCATCCAGGCCTACCTGGGTGGTTATTTGGAACATCCCGGTATCTTCATCACGCAGAAAGAAAGCAGCTTTTGGGATATGCAAGGTTGAAGTTACTTCTGTCAAAATCATGTTTGTGATTTCGTAGAGATCAAGAACGAAGGCAGCCCGGCTGCTTAAGGTCTGAAGCATAACCTGGGAATCGTATTTCTCGCGGAAGAACAGCCGGTCAATAATTTGCTGCGCCTTCACTCTGAGCGGTTCAGCCATCAGGGCAGTAACCACCGATACTGCCAGGGAGAGCAGAAAGATTTCAACGCCGGAATACAATTCAAATACAGTTAACGATAAAGTGATGATTAAGAAATATGCGGCACCGATGATTATGGTTGGAATGGAATAAACTAACCCTTGGCGGATGACAACCCGGATATCTAAAAGCTGATACCGCAAGATTGCATAAACAATCACGATGGCAGTAATACCATTGGCAGCAATATCGATGGGATATTTTCCGAGAGGGGTGAAATTAATAGCAGAGCCAATAATCATCACCCCGATTCCCAGGATTAAGTACAATAGGCGGTTCTGTTGAATAGGATCATTCGTTCTTCGATATGAGCCAATAAGAGATGCAATACTATATATAATTAATCCAAATCCGGGTACAGCAGGGATATATGTGTATGGTGTCAAATCATAAAAAATAATCCCGTTTTCCAAATGAAAATTTGAGACCAACAGATTTGGAATTAAGCTGAAACCAACTAGTATTATGCCAAAGATTAGAACCCCGGTATCCCATTTATTCCTCACTTTGATATTTGATCGCGCGAATGCAAAAACACTTACCATCATACCGGGCTGACTGGCCACCATCATCCGGAACCAGAAGCTGCCTCTTGGTTCATCTACATATATTAAAAATGCGGTCAGAGACCACAGGCTCATGGCCAGTAAGTACCATCGGAATGCCCGACGTAAGTCAGTTTTGGGTTTTGAGAATGTTACGATGACATACAATCCACTATATAGCAGGAATGCCACGCCCGTAATAGTTGAATTAATTATTAGGTTCATGCTAACCCTTAATTTTTTTATCTCCTAATAGTTTTTTCAATTGTTTTGCTGTGGGTTTCATGTGGGGAGGTTTGGTGTGTGCCAGATCAGCACCATGGCTTTGCTGGTAATCCATATATAAACCAAAAGCTCCCGGGTTAAGCAGGGAAATATGAAGCGCCGTATATCCGAGCATCTCTTCTATATTGATATAATCAGAATTTACTTCCTGCAAAGCGGTATTTAGTTGGGAAATAATATCGTTTGTATCCACATGGGTCACGGTTTTCATTTCTATAAAGAGGTGCAAGTACGGTTTACCATCTTTAAATTCTTTTCGAGCAACCCATTCGTGGTAATCAAGGTCGGTTTTTTCAAGTGCAAGCCAGATATCCTTCTCTGTAATCAAAGCGAACCCGGCAATATTAATGATATCGTTATCCCGGGAATAAAAGTTTACCTGAGGAAGGTCAATGTCCAGTTCATCGTCTCGGGTTGATATGACTTCAATAAGATCTCCCACCCGGTAGCGGGTGAAGATCCCGCCGTGGAAATTGGTAAACACCAGTTCGTAGATCCCTGGCTCTAATTCATTATATAGAACTGTTTTTGGATGATAATCAGGATCTTTTTTATTCTTCTTGTGCTCCTCATGAGAAATGAATTCATAAAAGTTGTTTTCAGGGAAAAAAGTCATACCCTGGTAATTCCAGGCTTGCATACATATCGAACCGCCTTCTGTACAAGCAATTCCAGAAAGGGGTTTTTTACCCCAGTAATATTCAATTTGCTTTGTGTAAACTGAAGCGTCTATGCCTCCCGTCATAATGCCTTTTAATTTCCAGACATCTTTGGGGAGCAGTTTCCCCCTTTTTATTTTAGCCGTGAGATAACTTTTCAGTAATCTCCACAGCACGTCTGGTCTAAGCATCTCGACTGAGAACTTGACAGAATTTGACCCTTGTTCAAATTGTTCTCCAACCCTGACTAATATACTGGAAAGACCGTAGAAAAAATCCATTCCCTCTATCATTGCCAATTTGAACCCTGCTTGTATTCGCTCCCGAAAATCCATTTGGTCTCCTTCAAGAAGGGGAGGGAGGAATCGAAGATCCATATGTTCGTCCACGGCTCGATTAAAAATACCTGAGACATAGGGTGGCGGCGCTGATCCTACCAGGACACTGTCATTTGGTTCTATATTTACTTCACCTTTTTGTGTACAGGATGCGATGATCATCCCTCCGGCTGTAGTCTCACCCAGCCGTTCAACCATTTTCTTTGTGTATGGAGTCCATTTATATCTAAATTCTCCGCTTCTGCCAGAGGTGTGTGCCCAAATAACTGGTTCGCGGGGAAGAACATCGTTTCTTTTTTGATCCAGATATTCCTGATAATCCCCATAGGTGGTTAGAGGTACAACTTCACGAAATTCATTAATGGTGGTGGGAATAACGTCACCCATCAGCATTCGCCCCATCAAACACTTTCCTAATAAGTCGATTTGTTCCAGGAGCAGGCGTTCCTGTATCTCCATGAACTCATCAATTCTGAGGTCAAGAAAACCGCAGTATTTTGTCCAAATTTCTTCCTTTCTGCCTTGTTGAAGGAGAGTGCTAAGTGAAGTCATTATTCCTCCTGATAAATCTTGCATTTGATAGATAAGGGCGCTGGTATCCAGCGATATTTTGATGACAGTTGAATTATTTCAATGTCCAGGAATCCCGCAGATTCCAGCTCCATCTGCCAGCCTTCGGGTGTTCTCAGGTTGGTGATCGCACCGACTTCTGCCAAAGCCCGGGTAAAATTTTCCTTAATTGCGAAATAAAAAAATGCACTCACCCTCATTAAAAACTTTACCACCGCCAGTTCCCACAAAGGTGATGTTCCCGCATCAATGATTGATAGCAATCCGACCGGTTTTAGGACACGCCTCATTTCTGAAAGCATCAAGGGAATATCCATGTGATGGGACGCTAAACCCATTACCACAACATCAAATGTCCCCTTTTCAAAAGGTATCGCCATGGCGTCAGCGCAGGTAAGGCTGATTGAATTGGTGAGATCTAAGCCGGATATTTTCTTTTTACCCTGTCTTAGCATGGATTCAGTGAAATCCAGGCCGGTGATGTGAACCCCCGGGATCTTTTTCTTGAGGATTTTACGGGGGATGACCAATGTTCCGGTTGCAATATCCAGAATCTTTTGATTCTCCAGGATTTCTGTCCTATTAACCAGCTGGTCTACAAAACTTTGATAACTCCAACCCCAAAAAGTATTTAATTCACTATTCACTGTCTCTTCATAATGGGAGGAAAATTCGGTAAATGCTTCCTGAACGACTTGTTTTTCTTTCATGGTTAGTCGAATTTTTCCCTTATATAATTGAATTTGTTTTGTGATGTATTTCACAGGAACTTAGGCGGATTATACACCAGTTAAATTAATCAAATCCAAACTTCAGCCCTTAGATATAAAACTTGTTTTTATCCACTTCCTCCCGCAAGATATGAAGCTCTTCCGGGCTGGGCGGATCAAACACCGTGATATCATCGGCCAGCAGCAGCTCAAATCCAGTATTTTCCAGGACCTGCTCAACTGTGACGCCCGGCTGGGTGGAGAGCAGCTTCATTCTTTTGGTCTTTTCGTCGTAACCAAGAATCCCCAGGGTAGTTACTACCCTGTATGGTCCAGTATCGGGGGGCAGCCCAGCTTTCTCGCGTGCGCCTGGACCGGTCAGGTAACCAGGGGTGGTTATGAAATCAACTTTTTCCACAAATCTGATCTGATCATGTTTCATAATAGCAATCGTCCGCCAGCAGTGAGATCCGACATCATTGCCGCCCCCGCTGCCAGGCAGCCTGACTTTGGGATGGTCGTGATCGCCGATCACGGTTGAATTGAGATTGCCGTAAGGATCAATCTGGGCGCCGCCCAGGAAGCCGTAATCCACAAATCCCCGCTGGGCAGTTTCCACGATATCCAGAATACCGGATGCCGCCAGAGCTTTGTGGAAGGTGCGTCTTTCTCCCACGGCCAGGGGGAGATCTTCCAGAATGGCGCCAGTGCCGCCAAACTCAAAAATACTCACTAAGTTAGGAGCGCGCATTTTCTGTGCCAAGGCTGCTGCCAGCATCGGAATCCCGGTGCCGATAAATGCCGTGGAATTGTCCTCCATCAACCGTGAGGCGGTGCAAATCATTAACTCGTTGGGGTTGTATTTGGGTCCTGTCATGGTTATGCCTCCGGTACCATGTCCTGCAGCTCGCTCAATCGCTCACTACCGATGAGATCCAGGTATGCTTGATGATCCTTGAGATCATAAATATATTTCTGGAGGTACTCCTGGGTTGTATCAGGATCTTTTGAGGCTTCCACCCAGGCTTTTATTTGCGGTTCGTCCCGCTCATACTCGTAGCACATTTCTCCGGGATGGGATCCAAAGGGTGCCTGGATAACCGCATCAACAAGATAATAGGGAATTATTGTCCTGTCAGGATGTTTCCGGATTTCATCAGTGGAAATTATTTCTTCCGTGCTGATCAAGAGACGTTTTGAAGCCCGGGCAAGTTCGAATGCGAAACCACTAATTCCGTCGATCTGAGCATTGCCGTATTTATCAGCCCGGTGGACATGGATCAATCCCACATCGAGGATTAAGGCAGGCAAGAGGGCCACTGGATCACCGGTAAAGGGATCTTCAACCACTTTAGCCGCACTGTAAGTCAGAGTGTCGGTTCCAAGCATTGACCGGGTTGGCAGAAATGGCACACCCATTGCCGTCGCCTTAAACCTCCAGGCAATGGCTGCGTTGCTCCATTCCACACAGTGTTCCACCCGGCCGCTTTCTACCTCACGGCGCAGGCAATTGGAAATGCCGTACACTTCCATTCCGATATAAGTATGATCAAGGGCTTTTATGAGCCCTGCGCCGAGCAGGATATCCAGCTCGTAAACTCCCTGGCCAGCCACATAGAGATCTTTTTTCCCCTGGCGGACTATTTCGTTGACCAGGGATTGCGGGCAGCGCACAGTGCCGTAAAGCTCAGTGCCGATGTAATCTCCATCATGGATAAATTTCCCAACGGCTTCCGCTTCCGTCATACGTTTATCGATTAATCCGCGGGGTTTTGTTCTGTTGTGTTCCCGGAAACTGTTGAGATCAGGGGGTTGGAGCATTTTTCCCTTTCCGGAAGTGATCACCTTCATAATTTATCCTCCTGAACTTATTGTTTTGCACTGATATCAGGAATTTATTTAAAGAAGAAATCTTATGACTTCTTCTCCAGAATTGTCAGTTTGCTTATCCGTGTAAATTTGGCGCAGCCAGGAAGGATAAACCGTTCTCGGTTAGTGCCTGGGCTGTTTTGTTTAATGAGATGAATTTATCATGGAAATTTCCAGTCAGAGCGTCCCAGTCTCCAGTTTCCATGATCTCTTCTTTGTCGCGGAAGTAGTCCAGAATATCTGATGGGTGATCTCTGGTTTGGTCAATTTCTGGGTCCGCGCCCTCGTGTTTGGCGGAGATATTTGCTACATGATCGGCAATTTCAATCAATTCATCGCGGCGGTTGTATGGCTGGAGAACAATGCTTTTGTAGGTTTCTGTGATGTGGTGCTCAAAGCGGACAATATCTTCAAAACCAAAATCCTTGCGGAACTGGGCAGTCAACTCCATGCTCTGGTTGTCAATAGAATTGCTCCAGTTAAATCCAATCAGGGGGGAGGTGCCGTCATCCCGGGTGAAAAGTTTTGCGCCCAACAAAGTCCAGAGGGCTGCATAGGGATTATCATTGCCCATATATACGGAGATCTTAAACTCGTTATCCACTCCCAGTCTGTGAAGCAAGTAGCCCAGAAACACCGTGCCGGGATTGATGTTCAGTACCTGGCGGATGCCGTAGGTTGTGTAGTAGTAGAGGAATTCATCCAGCCACTTTAAAGCATGTTTGTTAGGCTGTCCCACTCCGCCGAAATACCCCGTGATGGTTGCCGGACCGCCGAGGTGGATGTTAGAGCCGTCTGTCCCCTTTGTGTCCAGTGTTTCAACATAACTTGTGCCGAAAATCTGCATCGCTGCAGCAAATGCCGCCAGATCGCCATCCTCTTCCTGTTCTTTCATTTTTCGGACCCGGATAAACCGCCCCGGCATCAGCATTTGATTTTCGATGGCGGATTCGGCAATCATCCGTACATAAGGAAAATATTGGCAGGCGCTGATTTCTAAGGTAACTGCGAAATCATCAGCAAAAACCATTTCATCAGCTTTCTCGCCAAGGATTTTTTTTCTGTAGTCCTTAACGCTGATAAAAGCACCCTTGTCGCGCTGTTCCTGCAACCATTCAAGATCTTCAAGGTGGTTGGGGCTGGTTTTTTTAACAAGAGCCAGCAAGTTTTCCAGTTTTCTGGCTTCATTGGCTTTGGCGTTGATTTCCTCCGGGGTGCCGTATTTAGCCACAACCTCCAGGAAATCACTAATTACCTCCATCTCCGGGTTTAGTAAGATTTCGTTAATTGCGTCCAGTTTATCAGAGGTTATTTTCAGTCTATTCTGCAT
>Ga0255364_10018_pt3 | contig 46638 bp, 45 predicted proteins | sample ANMaggSSYBR01G12_FD_182087 | JGI IMG/M metagenome (GOLD analysis project Ga0255364, IMG submission 182087) | Sediment cell enrichment communities from methane seep in Santa Monica Basin, California, United Staets - ANME aggregate JGI... | ecosystem: Environmental > Aquatic > Marine > Cold seeps >...
ATCTTAAAGAACGTTTTTTTATTTGTGGATGAAGAAAATGAAAATATACCTTGATATGATCGGCTGCCGATTAAATCAAAGTGAAATTGAAATCATGGCCAGACAATTTACTGCCGCTGGCCACAGCCTGGTTGCAGATCCCGCTGAAGCAGATTTAGCAGTGGTTAACACCTGCACTGTAACTGCTGCAGCAGCAGCTGATTCCAGGAAAACTATTCGGCGATTATCACGAAGCGGTATAGAGAAAATTGTCACCACCGGCTGTTGGAGCACTTTAAATCCAGATCAGGCTCAAAAATTACCAGGTGTTATCGAAAATGTTACCAATGCCAATAAAGATGAATTGGTTGCTGTTATTTTGGGTTTGAATCAGGAAGTGTTTGATCAGGAACCCCTCGAAAGAATAATTATTCCTGGAAGCCGTCTTCGAACCCGGGCTTTTATTAAAGCCCAGGATGGATGCAGACACAATTGCGCTTTTTGCATTACAACAGTTGCCAGAGGAGAATCCCGTAGTATTTCCAGGGAGAATGTGGTGGAGAATGTTAGGGCTGCAGTCAGGGGAGGTGCTCAGGAAGCAGTTCTCACCGGTGTGCAGTTAGGATCCTGGGGAAAGGACTTTGATACTTCCCTTGAATTACATGATCTGGTCCTTGCCGTATTAGAAGAAACTCAATTACCCAGGCTTCGGTTGTCTTCGATTGAACCCTGGGATATCACATCAGATCTGATTGATTTGATCCGTGAAGAACGAGTTGCCAGACACTTGCATTTACCACTGCAATCCGGCTCTGCAGATGTTCTGCGCCGGATGACAAGGGCAAATACACCCGGACAATATGAACAACTTGTTGATCAAATCCGTGAAAGTGTCCCTGGTATTGCGATAACCACAGATATCTTAACCGGGTTTCCTGCTGAAACCGATCTTGAGTTTCGAGAGGGATTGGATTTTATCCAGAGAATGAATTTCGCTGACGGGCATGTGTTTACTTTTTCTGCCAGGGAAGGAACACCGGCCGCAGATTTTCAAGATCAAGTTGCACATTCGGTTAGAAAAGAGCGAAGTAGTCTGATTAGAAACCTGATCGCTGAGAACGCAGAAAAATATCGTCAGCGGTTTGTCGGGTCAGAGTTAACAACACTCTGGGAACAAGTGGAAACTTTGAAGGACGGCTTCCAGCAAGCCATTGGACTAACAGATAACTATCTCCGGGTTGAAGCGCCTGCTCCTTCGGATGTGTGGAATTCGTTTTCTGGCGTCAAAATAACTGAAGTTACTCACAGGGGCGTTAGGGGAGAAATCGTCAACCAGTAAGAATCTTGCTGCTAGTGCTGATCTGAATATTTGAAGAAGGAGGAGAGAAATGACTGATTGCCTGTTTTGTAAAATTATAAAAATGGAAATACCCAGCGAAATAATCTTCCAGGATGGTACTGTTACGGTATTTAAGGATATTAATCCAGTTGCTCCGGTCCACTTGTTGATTATTCCCAACAAACATATAGTCTCTGTTAGGGAAGTGGAACCCGGAGATGAAGAAATTTTGGGGAAACTCTTTTCTGCAGCAAAAAAAACTGCTGAAGAATTAGGAATCAATGACTCTGGTTATCGATTAATAATCAATAATGGCCCGGATGCAAACCAGGAAATATTCCACCTTCATATGCACTTGTTGGGAGGAGATAAAATGAAGCATCCCATGGGGTAGGGTGCTGAAGAGGGTATAATGGTGATTATGACACTAAAAACACAATTACGAGATGCCTTAACTGTAGCGTTAAAAGCTGGAGATAGCCAACGTAAAATGACACTCCGGATGGCTTTGGCTTCTATAAAAAATGCCGAAGTTGAAGCTCGCGGTGAGCTGGATGAAGAAAGAGTGTTGAGCCTGCTGCAAAAAGAGGTAAAATCCCGCCAGGAAACAATTGAGGGAGCTGAACAGGCCAATCGCCCAGATTTAATCGAAAAAGCAGAGCTTGAAATCGGAATTTTGAGTGAATTTCTCCCTCAACCGCTCACTACTGATGAATTAAGGGTATTGGTTGAGGAAGCGATCCAGGAATCTGGAGCGGCTTCTATCGATGATATCGGACGGGTTATGGGAGCCCTGATGCCAAAAATTCGGGGAAAAGCTGATGGAAAAGAAGCCAATCAAATAGTCCGTGAATTGCTTAAATCTGAATAGCAGACGTAATAATAATCAGTTTGAATCGTTAGAGTTAACCCTACGTATTTTGCCCTTGATTAACATGTCCAGGTGGTTTGCCCTTCTTGCGGATGAAGGATGGATTAAATATGAATAACCAACAATATAAACCATCCCTGATTAGGATAATCACATTAACCCTGGTTTTGATTATATGCATGGTTGGGATCTGGTGGCTGATCAATTGGTCCCTGACTGGTGCGTTATCAACGGTGTCTGTTGTTGAAGGCAATGTGGCATCTCAGGATATTATGTCACCCTACGCAGTTAGTTATGAGAGCCAGGTTCTGACAACACAAAATCAGCAGGAAGCTGCCCAGCAGGTTGATCCCATTTACACCCGGCCGGATTCGTCTATTGCCCGTCACCAGTTAACCCAACTCAAAGAAGCCCTGAATTTTATTGATTCAGTCAGAAATGACCAGTTTGCTTCCCTGGAGCAGAAATATACTGACCTGGCCGCTTTAGAGGGGATATATATTTCCCAGGATACGGCAGAACAGATTCTGGATTTGAGTGATGTGCGGTGGCAAACTGTCCGTCAGGAATCAATTGTCATCCTGGAACAGGTGATGCGGAATACCATTCGGGAGGTTGATTTAGAAGATGCCCGTCAGCAGCTGCCAAGCCTGGTTAGTTTGTCTCTCGCAGAAGACCAGGTGAACCTGGTTGTTGAAATTGCCTCATCATTTGTAGCACCAAATAGCGTCTTCAGTGAAGAAGAAACCCAGGTTGCCCGGGATGAAGCAATGGAAAGTGTTCCAGCAGTCACTCGTTCAATTGTGGCAGGGGAAACGATCATCCGCAGGGGAGAAATCGTTGAATCTGTAGATATTGAAGCATTACAGGAAGTGGGTTTATTAACCACATTTTCCGGCTGGCAAAATCAAGCAGGAACTTTAGCAGTAGTCTCTCTTTCGGCAGCGTTAATCATTCTATACTTCCTGGCTTATCCAGGTTTGTTACGTACCACCAAGAAGCTGGTCTTGTTTATCGTATTATTCCTGGTTTTTCTGGGTGTTTCCCGCTATGTTACCCCGGGACACCTGGTGATTCCTTACTTATTCCCCATGGCTGCATATTCGTTAATTATTGCGGCATTGATTGACCGCAAAACCGCTCTTTATACTACCGTTCCACTGGCAATCCTGGCAGCGTATGGTATGCCCTATGCCCTCGACTTAACCCTGTATTACAGCTTGGGAGGCTTGATGGGTTTGCTGATATTGCGCCGCCCACAGCGTTTATCTGCCTATGCACCTGTGGCGGGAATTATTGCCGTTTCCGGAGCTGTTATCCTGGTTGCGTATCGTATCATTGATCCGGCGACTGATATCACCGGGCTGGCAACGTTAATTGGCGCATCCCTATTCAATGGTATCGCTTCGGCCGGTTTGACGATCCTGATTGAATATTCCCTCGCACCTGTACTTGATCTGACTACGACCCTGCAATTGGTAGAATTGTCTCGACCAGATCATCCCCTTTTGCAGCGTTTATTAAGGGAAATACCCGGGACTTATCAGCATACCTTGCAAGTGGCGAATCTTGCCGAACAGGCAGCGGATCGAATCCAGGCCAACAGTATGTTGGCCAGGGTGGGAGCTCTTTATCATGACATCGGAAAGATGAAAGACCCCCAGTTCTTTGTCGAGAACCAGGGCACAAATCAGATTGATACACATGATGATATGGCCCCGGAAGACAGCGCAGCAATTATTATAGACCACGTTCAGTATGGATTGGAATTAGCTAAAAAATATCGACTCCCCAGACGGATTCGTAATTTTATCCCTGAACACCATGGAACATTGATGACACGGTACCAATATGGTAAGGCGCTGGAATTGGCTGGCGGAGATGATACTGCTATTGATAAATCTATATATCGTTACCCCGGCCCTCGACCACAATCTGTAGAGACGGCATTGGTAATGCTTGCAGATGGATGTGAGGCATATGTCCGTTCTCAAAACCCCGAAACGGACGCAGAGCTGCGATCTATGATAAAAGATATGGTTGACCGAAGGGTGGAAGCTGGTCAGCTGAATAATACTGAGCTTACTTTGAAGGATCTAAAAATAATCATTGATTCCTATACTGCCACCTTAAAAGGATCCTATCACGCCAGGGTGGATTATCCAGAGAATGACGAATCAGAGGAATCCGATCCAGAAACCGAAAGTAGTGATGTCACGGTAGTAGAAAAGCGGGAGTGAAACAGAAGTTCAAGTGATATCGATTGTAGTCCCAGAACAATTCCGACTCCAAATATCTGATCAAAATCTGCTTGCCAGCGTAGAGAAGACTATACTGGTGGATGGTGTGCCCGATTCTCCCTCTCTTTCAGTGATAATCACAGATGATGAAGAGATGAAAAAATTAAATCAAACATACCGGGGCATTAATAAAACAACCGATGTGTTGTCATTCAGCGGAGATTTTACTGACCCAGACCTGGATTCGCGATATCTTGGTGACGTTATTATCTCTTATCCTCAAGCGGAAGAACAAGCCCTCAGAAGGGGTCATGATGTTGAAGCGGAACTTCAGCTCCTGGCAGCTCATGGAGTGCTGCATTTGCTGGGATATGACCACGATACTCCAACCGCGAAAGAGGCGATGTGGCAAGTGCAAACCCAAATCCTGGAAATACTTGGGTTGGTTATTAATGTAGAGGATGAGTAATCATATTGAGTGGAAAAGTATATTTTCAATCCCGAATACAATCAATTCAATATGCCCTGGGTGGTATTCAATATGCCCTGGTGACTCAACAGAATACCAGAATTCATGCCTTATTTACCATAGCGGTGATTGTTCTAGGAATCTTGCTTCAGATAACCAAAGTGGAATGGATCACGCTTTTTCTGACAATTGGATTAGTCTGGATGGCAGAATTGTTTAATACAGCTATCGAAGCACTGGTGGATTTGATCAGTCCTGAACATCACGATACAGCAAAAATTTGCAAAGATGTCAGCGCTGGAAGTGTAGCGGTGAGTGCCTTGATTTCAATCCTGGTTGGATTGTTGATTTTTGGCCCGCCGCTCTGGCGCTGGGTATCAGAATTTATTAATTAGTAGTTTTTATTTGTGGAGGTAGGAGTTATGACTCAGCATTCATTTCGTTTTGGTACTGTAGGTACACCAAAAAATAAACCGAAAAGCCCTGGCGGCAGTGTTGGCGGTATCTATTATTTAGACGAATTGGGGTTGCGGGCGATGGAACTGGGATGGGTACGCTCGGTTCGGGTTTCGGATACAACCGCTGGTAATATCAGAGAGGCGGGCATCGAACGTAATGTGGCCTTGAGTGTACACGCCCCGTATTACATAAATCTAAATGCGGATGAAGAAGAATGGCCAAAGTCTCGCAAGCGATTGATGGATGCCTCTAGGGCAGGATATAAATCGGGTGCGACGGATATTGTATTTCATCCTGGCTCGTATTTTAACCAACCCCCTGTAGAAGTATTAAAAACTGCTCTACCCCGCCTGGAAGCTTGTGTTCTTGAGCTGCGAAAGGAAAATAATCCAGTAGTGTTAAGACCAGAGACGATGGGAAAAGGAGCAATGCTAGGCTCTCTGGAAGATACACTAGAGATGAGCAAAATTGATGGTGTAGAACCTTGCCTGGATTTTGCCCATCTTCATGCTCGTCCAGGCGATGGCTCTATGAATACAACCGGAGAATGGATGGCAGTTCTGGAAAACTATCTAAAAGCCCTGGGGAAGGAAAGCATCAAAAGGTTGCATTGCCATATCTCGGGGATTGAATATACAGAAAAAGGGGAGCAGAACCATCTGATTATCAGCGAGTCGGATTTTAAATTGGAGGCTCTTTTTGAGGCGCTGCTGGAAGTGAAGGCAGGAGGACGGATTATGTGTGAAAGCCCTACACTTGAAGATGATGCTTTGTTTATCCAAAATACCTGGGAAAAATTCAGCGGAGAAACAGCCTAGTTATTTCCATTCTTTAAATCAAGGATCATAAATGCAAAAACAATCAAGGCAATCGCTTTCTGAGTTGCAAGCGGATATGAAAGAATGTCGTTTATGTTTAACGGAAGGCTTTGAGATATATCCCCCGGCTGTTTTTTCCGGCCAAAAACCGGCAGATTTCATGACCATTGGGCAAGCTCCGGGGATTACAGAGCAGGAAGCGCAGCGTCCATTTAATGCCGGCAGTGGGACCCGTTTGTTTGGCTGGCTTGAACGAGCAGGGATCGAAGAAGATTGGTTCCGATCCACACAATATATGTCATCAGTTACTAAATGTTATCCGGGCAGACAATTATCTGGAAGTGGAGATAGAGTTCCTACCAGACGAGAACAGGAACTTTGTCGTCCCTTCCTGGATGATGAAATTGAGTTAGTAAATCCCCAGGTTATAATCCCTATCGGCAGATTGGCAATAAATCTTTTTTATCCCAAAAAACTAAAACTCAGTGAGATTATTGGAACACAAAAAGAGATTGCAGGTCGCTGGATTATTCCTTTGCCGCATTCATCTGGAGCGAGCAGGTGGCACCAAATTGAAGAGAACCGTCAATTAATATCTGATGCAATCACCCTGATATTGAATCACCGGGAAAGGATATTTACCCCTTAAATAAGAAGTTCCGGGTCTTATTTGAAAGAACCGGAACTTTGTTTGCTTGTCCTCTATATACCTTGAATAAACTACTCGCTTAAATCCTGCGCAAAGTTTATTTTCACCAGGTTTGAATCACAGCTGTCATAAGTCTGGAAATAGACCTTTTCCGAGAGGGGCTGGTAAGCCTGATCCATCAGCTGAATCCAGATATCCCCATCGGAGGAGACCGGAGTGTCATGTAGGACAATTTCATATCCACCCTCACCATAGACTGGAGCCTCACCATAGACTGAAGCCTCACCTGTAAGGGTTAATCCTGAAATTTCAATTTCTCCCAAAATACCTCCTGATTCAACCAGTAATCCACTTACAGGTAATCCATCACTATCAAATACTTGCCCAGCTACGCCCAACCAATTACATCCGGATTCCGGATGTGCGGAATTTTCTGTATGACTTGGTGATCCTACCTGAACCGAAAAAGAAGTACCACTCTCAAGATTGGGGGATGGAATCGCCGTGTCCTCTGGAGTTGGCTCAGGAGTATCAGAGGGAATCTGGGTCTTTGTGGGAGTGATTGTGGGAGCAGTGGTAGGAGTCCAGGTTGCTGGTAGAAGGCCCTTTGGCGTTGGTGTTGGTGTGTCGGTTAATACCAAAGCCGGAATTGTTGGCGGAGGAAGTGGGTTCAATCCAGATTGTGGATTAATAAAGATTAATGCAAACAGCAGGACAACTACTACTGTGCCAGACACAAATATCCCAGAGAGGACATTCAGCAGACATCCTCCTCCGCCTGAACTCTTTGTCTTTACTGGAGCTATTTGCTCTTTTTCTTCGAGAAATTCCTCAATAGGATCGGCCATAAATTTACCCCTGGGAGCAACTTATGATGGGAGTGTGATTTGAATTGTACTTAGTTTCCAGCGTCGTTCAAACCAACTATCCAGAGCTTGTTCCTGCAGAATCTGTCGGATTGCAGGATCCAGTAGTCGATTTTGCTCTTTTTCGAGTACCTTGATGATATGATAACCGATTTCTGTTTCTATGATATCACTAGTTTCTCCGGCTTCAAAACTGAATAAAAGCTCATCCAGAGCTGGAATGGTCAGAAAACCAGGAGGGAACCAGCCCAGATCACCCAGAGTTTGCGGGTCATGTGATTTGGCAAGCTGGGAAAAATCTGACCCGGAATTCAGGGTAGCAAGTATGTCTTCAGCCGCGAATAGATCATAAAACAGCATTTGCTGGGCATGGATTTGGTCCATTTCCAGAGGTACATCTGCTAGAATCTGGTCTCGCATCCATGCCGCTTCTAAAGATCTCTTCAGGTGTGTGCGAAAACTTTCCTCTGTGAAACCATATGTTGCCATCCAATCTGCTAGGGGTTGTTCCGCTGTATCTAAGCCCGCAATTCTTTCATCCAAATCGTTATCTGAGATTTGAAATCCTTCTGATTCGGCTGCTTGCGCTAAAAGAGTGAGGTTAATTAGATCATTGATAACGATCGTGTGATCCTCTTCTGTGAGATCACGATTTACAGCAGCACTGTAGCGTGCTAATTCTTCCTGGTAGGCAGCTACAGTAATAATATCCCCATTAACAATTGCGGCTGTCGGAATGAGGGTAGGAGGTGGAGGAAATGGAGTCCGGGTAGGTAATACGGGAGTGTTGGTACCCGTTGAGGTCTCTGCTGCTCCTCCGCATCCGCTGAGCAGAATGATTCCTATTAATATCGCTAGCAGCATTTTTCTTGAAGTGTTTACTATACTCATATCACTAGATTATAAACGCTTCCAGGATACCCCAAGAAGGAAATCTCAAAATTGGTGAAATGACTGTATAATTAGTAAAATACAGGTTTATCCACGGCAATGAATTAAATCTCTGAGTCATCAGGAGGATGTTTATCCATGGTTGATGTCCAACTTCTTCGAACATTAAAAGAAGATCTTGCTGAATTGAAACGGGAAAATTCGGACCTAAAAGATGAAAACAGCCGCCTGTGGAAGGTAATCGGCGCATTAAATGAATTGCAATGTAATTTGCAGGTCTTTTCTACTTCCTCTGATATTTTAAAGATGGTGATGAATATCCTTGTTATCGCTCTTGAGGCAGTAAATTCTGAGAACGGTTCAATTCTGTTACTGGACGAAGAGACTGATGAGTTGGTCTTTGTAGCGGTAGTTGGACTTCGCTCGGAGGAATTAACCGACTATAGGATTCCGGCGGGGTCCGGTATTGCTGGATGGGCAAAAACGCATAAAAAATCAGCCCTGGTGACTGATGTGCGAAAAGATGACCGCTGGATCTCAGCAGTAGATCAATCGATTGGATTCCATACTCGAAGCTTAATTGCAGTACCATTAATCCTGGAAGACAGGGTGTTGGGGGTGATGGAAGTTGTCAACTCAATGACTGAGGATCATTTTAACAATGCTGATCTAGATCTCCTGCTGCTGGTTGCTCGCCTGGCCTCATTTGTATTCGGATTTACAGAGGAATCTTTGGATAATCCTCAAAATCCACTTGCGGGAAACAATTTGAACTAAAAGACGATAGCTGGACTCTCAGACATGGCCTTGTGGGTCTTGACAGATCGAATTTTTTAAACATAATTAGATCACAATAAGATTGACAAATTGAATAGAGTAAAAACGTTGACGGAGAAAAGTAGATTGGTTGACGCTGACAGGGAGTGCGGGGCAGAGACTGAGAACCCGGACCAGACCGCAAGCCAATTGAAGTTCCCTCCCGAGTGCTCAGGGGAAAATATCACTATCAAGTAGTCTGAGCCGCAGACCCTGCGTTAGGAGGGGTACCAATCGCAAAATAAACAATTTGCTATTGGGAAAAAGTGAGCCAATTGACTGGCTAAAATGGGTGGTACCGCGGGTAATTCCCGTCCCTATGAGGGACGGGTTTTTCTTTTTTCAGCGGCTTTCATAGAAAGGAACCTGCCCGGCGCCACTGAATTCAGGAGGAATTATGAAGGAAAAATTGAAAAAGATCCAAACTGAAGCTTTATCAGCTTTAGAATCGGTTGATGATGAGAAAGATTTGGAGAATTGGCAGGTAAAATACCTTGGGCGCAGCTCCGAGTTGATGGATATATTTAAATCGCTTGTTACACTGTCAAAAGAAGATAAACCGATTGTAGGTCAGACCGCGAATCAGGTTAAAGTAACCCTTGAATCCGCTTCTGGTGAAAAGGAAAGCTTGATAAACCAGCGCAGGATTAATTTAGTCCTCGAAGAAGAAAAGATTGATGTCACTCTACCAGGACGGAGAACGGTTAGCGGAAGTATTCATCCAACAACTCAAACTTTACGGGAGATATATCGAGTCTTTGGAGATATGGGTTTTCAAATCTACCGCTCCCGCGAAGTAGAAACAGATCAATTTAATTTCCAACTGCTTAATTTCCCTCTTCATCATCCTGCCCGGGATATGCAGGACACCTTCTTCTTATCCAGCGACAAAAACCGAGGAGACGATCCATTATTGCTCAGAACACATACTTCACCGGGGCAGATCCATGCCATGTTAGAACATACTCAAAAGTATCCGGTTGACCCTCCCCCTATCAGGATCATTCTTCCTGGGATGTGTTACCGGTATGAACAGATCACTGCTCGTTCTGAAATTCAATTTAACCAGGTGGAAGGGCTGGCAGTTGGCAAGGGGATCACTTTCGGTGATCTGAAAGGAACCCTGAGCAATTTTGCGCGAAGAATGTTTGGACAGGATAAAAAAACCAGGTTCCGGGCTTCCCATTTCCCATTTACGGAACCCAGCGCGGAGATGGATGTTGGCTGTTTCCTCTGTGGTGGAGATGGCTGTTCAGTCTGTAAAGGAGCCGGCTGGTTGGAAATCTTGGGCTGCGGAATGGTTCACCCCATAGTACTGGAAAACGGTGGTTTTGACCCTGAAATCTATTCCGGGTTTGCCTTCGGCATGGGGCCAGAACGCATTACCATGATGCGTCATCATATTGAAGATATCCGTTATTTCTGGGCTAATGACCTGAGATTCTTGGACCAGTTTTAAGTATGAAAGGGTTATTGGCTGAAGAAATTTTTTATAAAGGAAAATAACAATGAAAGTACCGATATCATGGTTGAAAGAATATGTTGAAATTAGCCTACCAATAGAAGAATTGGCGTATAAACTAACCCTGGCAGGTCTGGAAGTTGAAGAGATTCGTTATGTCGGTTTGCCTCAGCCCGACGAGAAGCAGCAGGAAACAAAGATCAGCGGGTTTTCCTGGAATCCAGATGAAATCGTGGTTGGAGAAGTTAAAGAAGTAATGCCTCATCCAGATGCGGATCGCCTGGTTTTGTGCCGGTTGGATGATGGAGAGAAAGAACACGTTGTGCTGACTGGCGCTTCGAACCTTTTTCCGTACCTGGGCAAAGGTACTCTGGATCCTTCCCTGAAAGTTGCCTATGCCAGGGAGGGAGCAACTATCATCGATGCTTATAATGAAAGCAAAGAGATGGCTGTAACCACACTCAAGCGGAAAAAGATTCGCGGAGTGGAATCTTATTCGATGGCTTGTTCAGAGCGGGAATTAGGGATATCGGATGAACATGAGGGTATTATTCTGCTGGACCAGGATGCCCCCGCAGGGCAGTCCCTGGCAGAGTATATGGGGGATGCAGTTTTGGATATTGCCATTACACCGAATATTGCCCGGGCTGCAAGTATCCTGGGAGTTGCCCGGGAAGTAGCAGCAATTACTGATAAAAAGATCATCCCTCCATCACTGGATACTGTTATGGAAGGGGATCCGATTGAAGGCCGGGTTTCGATCGAGATCAAGGAACCAGAGTTAAATCCGCGATTTGTGCTCGGCCTAATAAAAAACGTAGAAAAGAAACCCAGCCCCTATTGGGTTCAGCGCCGATTAAAATTGGCCGGTGTTCGACCAATTGATTGTGTAGTTGATGCAACCAACTACACAATGCTTGAAATCGGAGAACCGCTGCATGCCTTTGATTATGATGTGCTCCTGGAAAGGGCAGGCGGGAAACCTCCCAAGATTATTACCCGGAGAGCAAAATCAGGAGAAACCCTGGTAACTCTGGATGAGATTGAAAGGAAATTGGAAGATTATACTGTGCTGGTCACAGATCAATCGGGACCGCTCTCCCTGGCAGGGGTGATGGGTGGGGCCGATTCTGAAGTCAGCGAGAAGACTCAGAACGTCCTGCTGGAGGGAGCGTCCTGGAACTATGTCAATATCCGTAGAACAGTCTCTGCCCAGGGACTTCCTTCGGAAGCAGCTTATCGTTTTGAGCGGGGAGTTCACCCGGCAGTTGCTCCTCAGGGAGTGCTGCGCTGCCTGGAGTGGATGAGAAAATGGACTGGCGGCATTGTTGCCCAGGGTCTGGTAGATGAGTATCCACTTCCTCCCAAAGATACCCAGGTCACACTTTCACCGTCAGATATACTGCGTTGGTTGGGCCTAGCTCTTTCTGCCAAAGAAATCGAAGAACTGCTTAAAAAGCTTGATTTTGAAGTCAGTCTCAAGAAAGATCAATTGGTAGTGGTGGCACCTCCCTACCGGTTGGATATCGGCGAGGGTATGGTTGGAAAGGCAGATTTGATGGAAGAAATTGCCCGAATTTACGGGTATGATCGCATACCTGAGACCAATCTGGCCGATGAGCTGCCGCTTCAGGTAGGCAACAGATCCCTGGAGTTGGAAGATAAAATCCGTGATAAATTGGCGGGTATCGGTTTACAGGAAGTTGTCACCTACCGGATCACTTCCCCTGAGGCAGAATTAAGAACTTTTCCTCCGGATAAAAAAGCTCCCGATCAGGATTACCTGGAACTCGCGAATCCCATCAGCTCTGATAAAACAGTTATGCGCCGGAGTGTACTTGCCAGCCTGCTTGAGGTAGTCGAAAAGAATCACCGCAGCAGGGATCGAATTGCCTTGTTTGAAATCGGTTCTGAATTTTACCCTAAGGGAGATGACAAAAATCCAGTGGATGAAAAACCAAAGCTGGCAATTGCTTTAACTGGAGTGAGGTCTCATTTCTCATGGCAGAACGCAGATCAAGAATTAATGGATTTTTATGACTTAAAGGGTTTAATGGAGGAGTTGCTGGCAGATCTTCATATTAAAAATATTAGCTATTTACCGGATACTGCTCCAAGTTATCATCCCGGGAAGTGTACCAGGATAGAAAAGGACGGCAAAATCCTGGGTACGATGGGTGAAATTCATCCAATTGTTAAGGGTAATTACAAACTCGCTGATGCCCCATTGGCGGCGGCAGTTTTGGATTTGGATATATTGTTGGAAGAAATAGATGACCTGTATGATGTACAGCCAATTCCAGATCAACCTCCTGTACTGGAGGACCTGGCCCTGGTAGTAGATGATCATGTGCCAGCTGAGGCAGTTCAGTCTCTGATCATTGAAGCAGGAGGAGAAACCCTGACTGATATTAAATTATTTGACGTCTACCGGGGGGAGCAATTGGGAGATGGAAAAAAGAGTCTGGCTTACAGTCTCGTGTATCAACATCCTGCTAAAACCTTAACAGACAAAGAGGTTGCTGCAATCAGGGGGTCAATTGTAAAAAGATTGGAAAAGGAATTAGGAGCTCAACTCCGCAGTTGGTAGAGATTAAACAAACCCGGTTCCAGCAAGGAACCGGGTTTTTGCTTTAATTGCGGAAATCATAAATACCATCAATGACCGGGTAGACAGCGCTGCAGGATTGGCATATGAGTTGATCTGAGTCCAGCTCACGGTCAGGCAGAGCGCTGCCGCATCCCGGACATTGGAAAAACCCCTTCAATTTGCCAGGTAGTTTAGGTTTGTCTGTTCGGCTGCGAGTGAAGACGCTGGGGGATAGCTGCCACCATTGGCCGGTGGGCTGTAAGATCGAGTCCAGAAATACCAGAACCCCGGTAGGGACAATTTTCTTTAGAAATTTGATCCGGAAGTGCGACAAAGTTAATTGCCTCTCCAAATTAAAGCCAGCCTCTGTCAGCCATTTCCTGATGCTCCTGGGATGGAAGTCAAAATTTAAATCTGCAAATTCTACTGCTTCTACTGAGAATGGATTCCAATCCTGACGTCCAAGCAGATACCGCAGGATTGCTTTCAGATTTTGTTTATTGGCATATTCAAGGAGGAAAGGGCTGCCAGGGCCCAATACACGTTGAACCTGGCTGATGGCTGCCAGGGGATCTTTCATGTGGTGCAAGGTTCGGATCATGGTTGCACAATCAAATAGGTCATTTATAAAGGGAAGGCGGTAAACATCACCGGCAACAAAAATATACTGATCACCCTGTCCCAGGTTTTGCTGGGCTTGTTGAAGTTGAGTCAGGGAATAATCCAATAATACTACCTGATTAAAACCACTGTAGCGGGGAGTATTCCTCCCGGCACCAGCGCCGATCTCCAGCAGTAGATCACCTTGATCAGGAAGCAGACGTTTCAGAGCTATTTTTTCGGTTTGATCTTCATATTCACGACCACCTTCATCCCAGAAACTGGTTTGGTAGTCGGAGCCTTCATAATCTATTACCGGGGGATGTTCGGAGTTGGTATTCATCCTTAAACCCTTATTTACCCTGCTGGATCAGGTCCTGAAAAAGCATATTATCTAATGGAGAGATAAGTATGATGGTTGGAGTCAGCGACCGTTATATCCCCGCCCCACGCCGCGGTAGCGAAAACCAAGTTCTGCCATTTTCTCCGGATCGTAGATGTTGCGACCGTCAAATATAACAGCTTCATTCATGGCTTTCTTAATGCGTCTGAGATCTAATTGGCGGAATTCATTCCACTCAGTGTTTACCATCAGTAGATCACAGCCTTCAGCCATTTTATAGGGACTATCAACCATTTCCACACCGGGAATTAGCTTGGCTGCTTCTTCCATGGCAATGGGGTCAAATGCCCGAATAGCAGCCCCATCTTTAATCAGAAGATTTGCTATTGTAACCGAGGGTGCATCACGCATATCATCAGTGTTTGGTTTAAACGATAAACCGAGCATTCCAATAGTCTTTCCGGACAGATCTTCGCTGCCCAGGAGTGATTTTACCTGTTCTACTGCCATCACCCGGCGGTCAGTATTAATCTCCATCACGGAATGGAGCAGCTGAGGATGCCGCCCTTTCTCCTCTGCCATAAACGCCAGAGCTTTAACATCTTTTGGAAAACAGGATCCACCATAACCAATTCCGGCATTAAGGAAAGAAGGTCCGATTCTGCTGTCATATCCCATGCCATTGGAGACTTCCATCACATCTGCGCCAAGATCTTCGCAAATATTTGCTATTTCATTGATAAAGGAAATTTTTGTTGCCAGGAAAGCATTGGAAGCATATTTAATCATCTCTGCAGTTCTCAGATCTGTGATAACGATGGGAGCCCGCAAGGAAAGATGAAGTTGGGCGACTTTTTCAGATGCTTCAGCATCCAGGGAACCGACAACAATTCGGTGAGGCTGCATGAAATCACTAATGGCAGAGCCTTCACGAAGGAATTCGGGACAGGAAACAACTGCAAAATTTTCTACTTTCGGGTTCTGTTCCCTGATAATATCTGCTACCCAGTCCCCTGTACCTACGGGAACAGTGGATTTATTGATAATGATCAATCCTTTTTTTATATGATCAGCTATGGATCGGGCTGCGGATGCGACATATTGTAGATCTGCTTCTCCGTCAACCCCGGAAGGCGTACCGACCGCGATAAAAGCAAATTCGGCATCCTTTAAACCTTCTTCATAAGAGGTTGTGAAACGAATCCGGTTCGCTTCCACATTACGGTCAACTAATTCTTTTAGTCCCGGTTCGTAAATGGGCATCTTTCCTTTTTTTAGACCGGCGATTTTTTCCTGATCGATATCCAGGGCGACAACTCTGTTCCCCAGATCTGCAAAACTAGCCGCTGTTATGATCCCCACATATCCGACTCCGATTACGCAGATATTCTTCATAAATCATCCTTTCCTTACTAAGCTGGATTAGTTCTTTTTCAGCCCAAATCTTACCATACCCGGCCCATTTTTGAAGGGTAAACGGGCATAAACTCCCTCAAGTTTCTATTGGACAGGGAACTTTCCAGACAGGATTGTAAATCACTCCTTCAATCATAACACTAGTCCCCGGGTCTTAATATATAATATGAATGCCAATATTTGAGGAAATTATCAAGGTTGAGGAGTTCCCGATGTCAGAACCACGAGAAGTCCGCGCACCCCGCGGCACTACCAGGAAATGTAAAAATTGGCAGATTGAAGCAGCATACAGGATGATTCAAAATAATCTTGATCCTGAAGTGGCTGGAGATCCCGATCGGCTGATAGTTTATGGTGGTAGTGGGAAGGCTGCCCGGAGCTGGGAAGCCTTTGATGCGATCCTGAAAACTCTACTTGAGCTGGAAGAGGATGAAACCCTGCTTGTTCAATCCGGAAAACCAGTTGCGGTATTTAAATCTCATCTCGACGCACCCAGGGTGCTGATAGCCAATTCAAATTTAGTCCCATTCTGGGCAACCCAAGAACATTTTGATAGTTTAGTAGCCCAGGGTTTGATGATGTATGGACAGATGACGGCAGGTTCATGGATTTATATAGGTACGCAGGGAATTTTGCAGGGAACGTATGAAACCCTGGGGTCCCTGGCTGAGCAGCAGGGCTGGTCTTCATTAAAAGGTAAATTTGTATTAACTGGCGGGTTAGGAGAAATGAGCGGCGCCCAACCGCTGGCAATCACCATGAATGAAGGAGTGGGTTTGATTGTAGAAGTAGATCCGGCCCATGCTCACAGGAAGTTAGAAATTGGTTATGTGGATGAGGTTCTGGAAGACCTTGACCTGGCGTTGGAAAAAGTCGAAGAGTATAAAAAAGCTGGTAAAGCAATCTCTATAGGCTTAATTGGAAATACAGCTGAAGTTCTCCCGGAAATGGTGAAAAGAGGCGTGATTCCGGATGTTGTGACAGATCAAACCTCTGCCCATGATGCACTGGATTATGTTCCAGCGGGATTATCTGTTGAACAAGCCCAAAAACTCCGCCAAAGTGATCCAGCTGAGTACCGCAGCCGTTCTTTGGAATCCATGGCTGTTCATGTGAAAGCGATGTTAAAAATGCAGCAGGCCGGGGCAGTTGTATTTGATTATGGAAATAATATTCGCCAACAGGCTTATAACGTGGGTGTGAAAAACGCCTTTGATTTTCCTGGATTTGTTCCGGCTTATATCCGGCCGTTATTCTGTGAGGGCAAAGGTCCCTTCCGATGGGTTGCCTTATCGGGTGATCCGGAAGATATTTACCGGACTGATGAAATAATCCTGGAACTTTTCCCCGAAGATCAGCACCTTAATCGCTGGATTAAAATGGCCCGGGAGCGGATCCCTTTCCAGGGTTTGCCTTCCAGGATTTGCTGGTTGGGATATGGAGAGAGAGTTCAGGCAGGATTGGCGTTCAACAACCTGGTTAAAGAAGGAATAGTTTCTGCACCAATAGTTATCGGCCGGGACCATCTTGACTCAGGATCTGTGGCCTCTCCCAATCGGGAAACAGAAGGGATGAAAGATGGCACTGACGCGGTAAGCGACTGGCCTATTCTAAATGCGTTAATTAATGCCGTCGGCGGCGCCACCTGGGTTTCTTTTCATCATGGGGGCGGGGTCGGAATTGGGTACAGTCAGCATGCCGGGCAGGTGATTGTTGCTGATGGAACGGAGGAAGCTGCCCGACGCCTGGAACGAGTACTGACAACAGATCCTGGTATGGGAGTAGTCCGTCATGCGGATGCGGGATATCAATCAGCTATAGATACAGCCAAAAAGTATGGGATAAAAATCCCTATGCTGGATTGATAATGAAGTAGATATAAACAGTGAACCCTTGAGTTTAACTACCCAGGCTGCAGGAGACTTTGAACTATGAATAAAATTGGCATACTTACCAGCGGTGGAGATGCACCTGGCATGAACGCTGCCCTTCGATCGGCAGTCCGGGTATCCCTGAATCTTGGAATCGGAATTTTTGGAATCAGTGAAGGGTACCAGGGTATGGTTGAAGGGGGAAAGATGATCCGAGAGATGACCTGGGATTCTGTTGGAGGAATTTTACAGAAGGGTGGGACCATAATCGGAACCGCCCGCTGCCAGGAATTCAGAACCAGGGAAGGACGATTAAAGGCAGCTACAAACCTTGTAAATCATGGAATCGACGGGTTAATTGTGATTGGGGGGGACGGCAGTTTAACCGGCGCTTCAATTTTTCAGAAAGAATGGCCCGATCTCATAAAAAATCTGATTAAGTCTGGAGAAATTCCCTCTGATAGTGCAAAAAAATACCCCCGGTTGCTCATTGTTGGTCTGCCGGGATCTATTGATAATGATATGTATGGCACTGAAATGACCATTGGTGCAGATACAGCTTTGCACCGCATCACCGAAGCAATCGATGCCATTACCAGCACAGCCTCCAGTCACCAACGCAGCTTTGTGGTTGAGGTTATGGGTAGAAATTGTGGTTATCTGGCAATGATGGGCGCATTATCTGCAGGAGCAGATTGGGTGTTCATTCCAGAAGTTCCCCCGGATCCTGAAATCTGGAAGGATGAAATGTGTCAGGCGCTCAGTGCTGGCCGTAAAATCGGCAGAAGGGACAGCATCGTGGTTGTTGCTGAGGGAGCCTGCGATAAAGTAGGAAATCCGATTACCAGCCAGGATATTAAAGATACACTGGAAGATAAACTCGGAGAAGATACCCGGATTACTATTTTGGGTCACGTTCAGCGGGGAGGCTCTCCAACTGCATTTGACCGCAACCTGGGAACGATCCTGGGTCACACAGCTGTGCATAAACTCCAGGAAACCAAGTCCACAGATGAAGCACAGCTGATTGGCATGAAGGGCAACCGGATTGTAAGTTCTCCATTGAGAGATTGTGTTGAGATCACCCAGAAGATTTCCGATTTTGCGGGAGACAATCAATTTGACAAGGTGCTGGAATTGAGAGGAGATGGTTTTCAATCTGCCTACAAAATCCTGCAAACCCTTCAACAACCCGGACCGAAAACAAAAAATAAGCCTGAGAAATCCTATCGAATTGGGGTAATGCACTCCGGTGGTCCCGCTCCTGGAATGAATACAGTTGTCAGGGCGGCAGTCCGCTGGGGTTCTAACCTGGGTCACAGCATGCTGGGTATTCAAAATGGATTTCCCGGATTAATAGAGGGAGATCTCAGAGAACTCTCCTGGATGGATGTCAGCGGCTGGGTTGGTCAGGGCGGTGCAGAAATTGGCACCAATCGAACTGTTCCAACGGATGGTGATTATTACTCCATAGCCCGAACTATTGAAGAACACCAGATCGATGGATTGCTGGTAGTGGGAGGAGAATCTGGATATAACGGTGTCTATGAAATGTTCAGCCGACTTAAGGAATTTCCAAAATTCCGACTTCCAGTTGTTTGCCTTCCCGCCACCATTGATAATGACCGGCCGGGATCTGAATTAAGCATCGGGGCGGATACTGCTTTAAACAGCATCACCTGGGCAGTAGATCAAATTAAACAGTCTGCAGTAGCATCCCGCCGCTGTTTTGTAGTTGAGACAATGGGCGGATACTGTGGATATCTCACCCTGATGGGAGGATTAGCCACCGGGGCTGAGCGAGTGTACATTCATGAAGAAGGAATTACGCTTCAAGATCTTCAGAACGATGTTGATGACCTGGTGGAAGGATTCAGCCTGGGAAAACGATTGGGTTTGATGATTCGGAATGAAAGCGCCCATCCAGTTTACACAACAGATTTTATGGTTCGCCTATTTGAAGTGGAGGGAAAAGAGCTCTTCGATGTCAGGCAGGCAATCCTTGGACACCTGCAGCAGGGTGGAAATCCAACTCCTTTTGATAGAATCCAGGGTACCAGGTTGGCAGTGCAAAGTATTGATTTCATCATTAATGAAATCGGTACAAAAGATCCCCGAAGTGTATTTATTGGATTAGAGGGGGGAAAGATTCAATTTACAGGAATGGAGGATTACACCCGTCTGGAAGATTGGGATTTTGGCAGACCCAAAACTCAATGGTGGATGGATTTGCGGCCAATTGCCCGGGTTTTGGCACAATCCAGACCTCAACAATGGAAGAAAATTGAATAATTAAAATAATCAACCCCTGAAAACTAACAGTCTTCAGGGGTTTTTTACTGTTTGTGGATCTAGAATAGGTATTTTTCAACCTGGACGTTGTCCCGCCCCAGCATATCTCTCAGATGGTTTATAAGTTCTTTAGTCACATTGGTTGACGCATTGGGGAACTCAAGCAGATGACTTTGATCGTTTTCTGTGATCTGAAAAGTAAATCGATCTCTTCCCGGGTAACTGATCAAAGTGCCATAAACCTGCCGTAGTCTGAGTTTATCCCGCATGGTGTCTCCCCGGTTTTTCAGGAGGATCGTAAGCAGGTAAGTGGCATCTTCTTCAAGGATAATCGGACCAGGTCTTGATGAAGCCGGTTCTTCTAAAGCTGGAGGAGTAGGTGATTTTTCCTTTTCCTCTTCCTTTTCCTTTTCTTCTTCCTCTTCGATTTCAACCTCTTTTACTGAAGTCGTTTCTTTTTTCCATTCAGGAGGAAAAGCTTCCGGGGGCGGCGGAGTATCCCCGGGAGGAGATTCTTTAACTTGCAGCTTCTCACCAACCTGGGCAGGGATCTCTGGGGATGGTTTTTCGGCCGGAGGGGTTAGGGATGTTTGGATCGGTGGGGTTTCCGGGGGTGATTGTATCGTTGGTCGGGTTTGTTCTGTAACTGAATCAACCTGATTTATGCTGGTGCTCACCTGGTCAACCAGGACTTTGGTATCCCCCCCATTGGCATCAGCTTTACCTTTAACATAAATAATTTCATCAAAACGGATCATATCTAAATATTTTTTCCAAGTATTGGGGAAAATCACCAGGTCAATCATGCCCTGAACATCCTCAATGGTAGCGAATGCCATCGCTTTCCCGTTTTTGGTCTGATGGTGCCGAATCTTGGTAACAATTCCAGCAACACTGACCCGTTCATGGTGTTTGGCTTCATTTAAGTCCTGGGCAAAATGTGTCACAAACTGCTGCAGGCTGTCCATCACTGTGCTCAGCGGATGATCGGATACGTAGAGCCCGATCAGTTCACGTTCCCAATCCAGTTGAGCTCTGCGGCTGATCTTTGTTTTAGCTTCTGGCAGACTGATGGTTTCGGTTAGCCCGGTTTCTTCTCCAAACATGGAGACTTGACCAGCTTCCGAAGCCTGGAAATTGGATGAGCTGATGGCAATTATCCGGTCCATGGATTCCAAAAGAGCCGGTCGATCTCCAAAATCGTCCAGGGCGCCAACCTGGATTAAGGACTCAAGAGCCCTCTTGCCGACTTTCCGCATATCGACCCGCCTTAAGAAATCATTTACATCTTTGAACGGGATTTCCCCCCGGCCTTGAATAATCTCCTCTACCGGTCCTTCGCCAACGTTTTTTACCGCACCCAATCCAAACCGGATACAGAATTCTCCCTGAGGATTGTCTTCAATAGTGAATCCCCAGCAGCTAAAGTTAACATTGGGCGGCAAAACCTCGATATCCATCTGTCTGCATTCCGAGGCATACAGAGTGACTTTATCAGTATTGCTTTGATATACAGTCAGCAGAGCTGCCATATATTCCACAGGATAATGGGTTTTTAAGTAAGCTGTCTGGACTGAGATCAATCCGTAGTCTGCCGCGTGGGCTTTGTTAAACCCATACCGGGCAAATTTTTCCCAATCGGTAAAAATCTTTTCTGCGGTTTGTTCATCCACACCGCGCTCAACAGCTCCACTGATAAACTTTTTCTTGTGTTTGTTGAGTTCGGCTACTTTCTTTTTTGCTACGGCTTTCCGCAGACTGTCTGATTCTGAAGGTGTGTATCCGGCAATTGCCACTGCGCTGTGCATAATTTGTTCTTGATAAACAGGAATTCCAAAGGTTTCCTCGTAAATGGGGATCAATCCTTCATGCCGATAGGTGATTTCCTGCCGGTTGTGCATCCGGTCAATGTAGTCGGGTATAAAATCCATCGGACCGGGACGATAGAGCGCAACCATAGCGATCACGTGTTCCAGCTGGGTGGGCTTCATTTCTTTTAAGTAGCGCCGCATGCCCGAGCTTTCTACCTGGAAGAGTCCAATCGTTTCACCCCTGCCAATTAGCTCATAGGTCTCCGGATCATCCGTTGGTATATTATTCAGGGTGAGTTTTACTCCGTGGCGCTGCTCAATTAACTCGCTGGCCTGGGCCATGATGGTCAGTGTAGATAGTCCCAGGAAATCTATTTTTAATAGTCCAAGTTTATCGACCACGTCCATTTTATATTGAGTGACAGTATTTATCGGACTGTCACCCAGGTTGCCGGTTGGCCTATGAAGTGGTGTGTATTCCTCTACGGGACGGTCAGTGACAACCACTCCGGCAGCATGAGTTCCGGCATTTCGAACGGTCCCTTCTACTCCCTTGGCAGTGTCAATTAAATTCTGTAGGTAAGGAGCATCATTGTAAAGCTGCTTAAACTCCGGAGAATTCTCCAGGGCTTCTTGAATGCTCATGGGGGGCATGTTAGGAATGGCCTTTGCAACCCGGTCTACTTCCTGGAGGGGTATATCCATAACCCGCCCAACATCCCGGATCGCTGCCCTGGCTTTCATGGTTCCGAAGGTTATGATCTGGGCTACTTTATCGTGTCCGTATTTATCGGCGCAATAATGCATCATCTCTGCCCGCCGATCATCTGGAAAATCAAGGTCAATATCCGGCATGGAAATCCGACCCGGATTTAGAAACCGTTCAAAAATCAAATTGTGTTCCAGGGGATCAATGGGCGTGATTTCCAGGCAGTAGGAAACTATCGAACCGGCTGCGGATCCCCGGGCGTTGTACCAGATCCCGTGTTCCTGGGCATACTGGATCAAATCCCAAACAATCAAGAAATAAGTATCAAACCCCATCGATTTAATGATTTCTAACTCATATTCCAGGCGCTCGCGTATTTCTTTGTCTTTTGCCCGGTTCTGGTAGCGCTTTCGTAAACCTGTTTCACAGATTTCTCGTAAATAACTATCCGCTGATTTTCCATCAGGAACCGGGAAATTTGGTAAATGATATTCAGTGAATCCTAAATCCACATCACAGCGTTCAGCAATCAGGAGAGTATTCTCAATGGCTCCCGGAATTTCAGAAAAAATGGATCGCATTTCCTGGGGAGTGCGTAAATAATAGGTCTCGTCCGTCATCCTCATCCGGTCAGGATCACTCAGAATTTTTCCAGTCTGAATTGCTAGGAGGACATCCTGCAGAATGGCATCGTCAGGGTTGACGTAATGCACATCGTTGGTAGCGATGAAGCGGGCGTTGTAGCGGGGTCCCATTTCAACCAGGGCTTTGTTTATCTTTTCCAACTCAGGAATTTCATGCTTCTGTAACTCCAGGAAAAAATTATCCGGACCGAATACGTCATAATACCAGTCCATCTTCTTCCGGGCCATTTCAAGATTTTCCTGGTTGATTGCCCGGGGAATTTCTGCAGCCATACATCCCGAAGTAGCTATTAACCCTTCTGAATGAGAAGCAAGGAAATCATGATCGATCCGAGGACGATAATAAAAACCGTCCAGCTGGGAAGCGGTGGCGATTTTAAGTAAGTTTTTGTAACCCATCTGGGTTTCTGCCAGCAGCAGTAGGTGTGAAGAGCGCTTATCCTGCTGGGGATCACGGTCTTTCATTCCCCGGGCCGCGAGATAACTTTCTACCCCGATAATGGGTTTAATATCAACCTCTTTCGCGGCGTGATAAAAATCAACAACCCCATACATGGTCCCGTGATCGGTAATTGCCAGGGCTGGCATCTCAAGTTCCTTGGCGCGTTTCACAAGGGCTTTGATATTACTCAAGCCATCCAGGATCGAATATTCTGTATGTACATGGAGGTGTGCAAAAGACATAGGGTTAACGGATAAAAGTTGTTAGATGAGTTAATAACTCTATTATAAGCTTGAAACCCTGGATTGAGGTCACCAACGGGGGAAAAAACAACCGATTAACCTTAAAAATTTAACCAAATAGTGTCCCGGTTCTGCAGGCTGAGAACGGGGAACAACAATAACGCTGAAAACAGGATGTTTTAAGGAAGGGTTCTTCCTTAAATGACGAGAGTCGGGTGCGCCATGACCCGACTCTCTCTAAGGAGGAGAAGAAGAGAAATTCTTTTTCTGATATCAGTGTAGCATTTGGATTCATTTGCTGCTTGACGATAACCTGACGCTTAACCTACGCTTAATATACGTTCTCAGTATTTTCCGGGTGGTATACTGGGCATTAAAATCCAGGAAGTATCCCAGCGGAGATTATCTATGATCCCTAAAATATACCTACATGTTCTGGAGACGAAAAACTTAGGTTTGATTGGCTTTGCTGTGTCATCCAGGGGACTTAGAAGATTGCGGATGTTTCAAAAGAATAAAGCCGCTTTTTTAACTCTGAATGAATCCTACCAGGAGGGAGAATACCTATTTTCTGAACAAGAAACTAAACCCGCACTGGATCAGCTAAAAGCATATCTCAACTATGAGATTAAACAATTTTCTTTGCCTATTGATTGGTCTGGATATACAAAATTTCAGAGAGATGTCCTACAAGAAACTCTGTCCATTCCTTATGGAGAAACTCGATCCTATGGACAGGTAGCAGCTGCAATTGGAAATCCAAAAGCCTCGCGGGCTGTGGGTCAAGCAGAAAAATCAAACCAGGTTCCGCTGGTGATTCCCTGCCACAGAGTGCTGGGTTCAGACGGCAGTTTGACCGGGTACGGGGGAAAAGATAATACAGATCTTAAAGCCTGGCTGCTGGATTTTGAAAAAACAGGATTAATTCAGGGATAGGATCAATCGATCCAGATCACAGCTTGATTTTCAAGCACTCCCCAGGACTTGAAGAACTCTTTTTCGTAGCGGGAATACACTTTTGCCCCGTCAAGGAATGTGACTTTGTGTTCTGTATAGCCGATCACAATCACGGTATGCTCAAACCTGGCGACTAAAGTCTTGGCGCCGCCGGATGCCGTATAGGGAATTGGAGTCCCTCGCCCAACATGGCCAACAACCCAGACGATCACCGGCCGGCCGGCCGCAATCTCCTCTTTTAATTCCGTATAAGTCATATTACGTACTGCTTGAGCGTTTAGACCATATTCGCGCAGTCCCTGGGCGATGGGTTTGGAATGAACTCCATACGGGTAGGGCGGTATCTGTCCCCAACTCCCATACACATTGCCGACAAATCCTTTGTTCGGATTATCATGAACTGGAAGTCCGTTGAAGAAATTATATTCATTGATAGATTTCCCAAAATAAGCTGCCCAATCTACCGCTGAACGGGATTCACAACTGAGAGGCATGGATTGAGAATGCCCCTTGATTCCTTTGATGTTGCTTTCTTCTGGCAAAATTGCGGTAGGTGAAGAAGTGGGTGTTGGAGAAGGTGAAGGGGTGGGCGAAATAGTTGGTGTCGGGGTTAAAGGGGAGGGGAGAAAAGGCGTTTTTGTTGGCAGGGGATCTTGAGTTTCAGAGACCAATGTTGCTGTAGGGGGAGCGGCAGATACGAGATTGGGGTCCGATGGGCGATTGAAAAATAAAAAACCCAAAAATCCACCCAGAATCAACATATTTACACCGATGATGGTTGGTCCGCCGGTGAAAAATGACCTTATTTGAGGGAGAGTTGAGTCCAACCGCCTTCCTGGAAGCCGATTGGCCGTGGTTGAAATTTTCATTTTAAATTGATACGGAACTAGGTATTGCCGCTGATCGTGAATTAAAAGTAGCCTAATTATACTCAAACCTGGCTCAGATTAGAATAAATTTTAGCTTGATTTACAGCGCTGTAAGGTAAGTGTGATCCAAAGATACCAAAGAGGGAGATTGTCACCTGAAATATTTTTCTTGAGATTGTATAATTTGAAATAATAAGATGGAATTTGGCTCTATGTCAAAATGTGATTGGTTTTATCCCCGAACCTATGCAGTATTGTTGATTTTTATCTTTATTTTAGTGGGATTAACTGCCTGCCAGATGGGATCCCTCTCTACTTTACCGAATCCACTTGTAAAGGCAGAAGATCCGGTTGATCCAACAGATATTGGTACTGCACATATTGACAGTTTGGAAGAAACTTCTGGCGCACAACCAACCCCAACCACACAGGAGACGCCTGGATTGATCCCAACAGCAGGCGAAAAGAAAATAGATATGATCAAGATTACCGTAATATTTGACAATTATCCCTATAAAGATGGAATGAGTACAGCCTGGGGGTTCTCAGCGTTTGTTACCTATAAAGATCAAAATGTTCTATTTGATACCGGAGCTGAGGGATTGATGCTGCTGGATAATATGGAAAAAATGAATATTAACCCGGCTGAAGTCCAAAATGTCGTGCTCTCCCATGAACATAAGGATCACACTGGCGGGTTGCAGTCACTACTCTCTACCGGGGCAGATCCAAAAATATATCTGCCGCCCTCCTTCTCCTCTTCATTTAAAGCTCAGTTCAGCCAGCAGGCAGATGTAATTGAGGTGATCCCTGGCTTGCCCATAGCTGAAAGAATCAGCACTACTGGAGAAATCCAAGGTTCCCCGCCTGAACAGGCATTAGTCATTGATGCTACCCGGGGATTGGTGGTTATCACGGGTTGTGCCCATCCCGGTGTAGAAAAGATGGTCCTGGCTGCAAAACAGCAGTTTCATGAAGATGTCTACCTGGTAATGGGAGGATTCCACCTGGGTAAGGCCAGCCACCATGAAGTAGACAAGATCATTACCGAATTAAAACGCATCGGAGTGGTTCAAGTAGGTCCCTGTCACTGTACTGGTGATCAATCTATCAGATATTTTAAAGAAGCCTTTGGTGAGAACTTTATTTCCGTAGGTGCCGGGACTGTAATTGAGATCGAAATTTAAGGGTAGGATAAAATTTGTTACCTTGGAAAAAATCGTTGAATAAATAGAGGTGGAGGATATGGGTAAAAACAACCCGGCAATAAGAGCTGGTGAAATGGTTGAAAAAGGATTTCATTGAGCAGAATCTGTGATGATCGCCGTGGGCGAATATATCTTAGGACCGCTGGAAGGCCATGAAATTCGTATGTCTACCGCATTCGCAGGTGGTATCGGGGGAACAACCCTGGAAAACTGCGGTGCTTTTTCTGCCGGCGTGATGATTATTGGCGGTTTATATGGACGGGAATCCTCGGAGGAGGATGACCAGGTCTGTCAGGGTTTGGCGGAAAAGTACCGGGAACGGTTTATCGATTATTATGAGACCTTAAATTGCGGTGAACTCAGGGAAGAAAAGTTTGGATCCGGGGGAGAACAGCCGTGTTCGGTCCTGGTTGAAGGGGCTTCCCAGATTTTGATTGGAGTGATAAAGGAATATCAAGATATTTTGTAGATGGATAATCAGAAAGAATCTCACAAGAAAAGACCTGTTAGCTGGATCGGTATCGGACTGGCGCTCGGTGCCGGGATTGGTCTAGCCCTGGATGAGTTAGCCATAGGCGTGGGATTAGGAGTAGTATTCGGTGCGCTGATGGACAGGCAGCGAAAGAAAAAACAAGATCAGGACGAGGGAGGGGGAGAAGAGCAGTAAGGGTTTTTTTGCAGAAGGGGGAAATTTAGGTCAAGATTGATAATCACTCACCGCATTGAGAAAATCGGCCAATAACCCATAAGCAGTGGTTCGTGTGGAAGGATTTTTTTCAATCAGGGACAATTTCCCCAGTACATCACTTTCTATTTCCAGAATAGACGAGGTTCCCATCACGTTATAGAGGAGGGAATCAGAGTTAATTTTGATGGGCTTTACCAGAGCATGGATGCCCTGAGGACTGCTCTTATCCCGCCGGGCAGTGCAAACTAATTTCCAGCGTTCCCCGTTTTCTTGTGCTTCCTGGAGTAAATCCGGGGTTATACCACGGATCCCGGTCCGGTCGACCTGCTCGGGGGTATAGGGTGTATCCATCAGGACAGTGATCAAAGCGGCAACTTTAACCGCTGCATCCCAACCATCAACGTCTCCGCTGGGATCAGTTTCCGCAATTCCTATAGATTGAGCATAGGCTATGGCCTCTTCCTGACTCTCACCCTCTTCCATCCTGGTCAGGATTAAATTCGTAGTGGAGTTCAACAACCCGGAAAAACCTGTCACCACTGCACCGGGGTAACCGCAGCGAGCTATAGAAAATACCGGCGCACCATCCATGACAGTTGACTCAAATAAAAAGCATAATCCCCTGGTTTTGGCCAGGCTGGTTAACTCCCGGTAACCGTGGACAACCGGTCCTTTGTTGGCTGTGATGGCATGCATTCCACTCTCCAACGCCAGCCGATTGAAATCCAGGGCTGGTTGACCGGTTTGATAATTGACCGGAGTAGTTTCAAACAGAACGTCTGCCCCGCAGTGTTCAATAAATTCTCGGCTGCCTGAGATGGGATGTTCTGAAAAATCATCCAGGGTGACCCCGGTCCTGTAGGCTGTTAAGAGTTCCTGCAAAGGAAATCCCATAGGATTGAGGGCGGCACCATGACTGCCAGAGGCAATACCTACTACCCGGAAGAGAATACCCAGCTCATTCTTAAGGGTCTGTTTTTTCTCCAGCAGAAGTTCAACTAAAGCCTGTCCAACATTGCCAAATCCGAGCAGCGCTATTTTGTATTCAGTAGAAGGGGGAGGAGTAGGGGACATGGAGTTCTCCGTAAAATAAAGACCAGATGGGTCTTAAAATCAATAATGTTCAGGTAGGGGAATTATTTCGGGCCTTTTTTGTGGCGGGTTTTGATGGATTGAATTTCCTGTTCAGTAAGGTCTGGAATTTCTTCTGTGGTTTTAATATTGAGCGCTTTGCGCTGAGCTTCACGCCAGCGGGTTAATCTTTCATCAATCTCAGGTTCGTATCCCTGGGTGGAAGGATGGTAAAAATAGGTCCCAAGTACATCATCCGGCAAGTACTGCTGGGGTAGAAAGTGATCGGGGTGAGCGTGCGGATATCGGTATCCTTTCCCGTGCCCCAGGGCTTTCCGATCCCGGCTGGCATCTTTAAGGTGATTGGGTACCCCGGTTCGGCCGGATTTTTCAATTAAATCATAAGCCTTAAAATACGCTCCGGCAGAATTTGATTTTGGCGCTGTGGAAAGATATAAAACAGCTTCAACGATCGGGTAAATTCCTTCCGGTAATCCAATATAGTCAAATGCCTGGGCTGCAGCATTGGCCACTACCAAACCCATCGGGTCAGCCAGTCCAATGTCTTCTCCGGCTGAAATGATCAGGCGCCGCAGGATAAAGCGGGGATCTTCACCGGCGTAAAGCATCTTCGCCAGCCAGAAAAGAGCTGCATCAGGATCTGAGCCGCGGATCGCCTTGATGAAGGCTGAAATGGTGTCGTAATGGGCATCTCCGTCTTTATCGTAGAGCACAGCCCGGCGCTGGATCGAATCCTGGGCAATTTCCAAAGTCACCCGGATGACCCCCTTGTCATCCGGCAGGGTAGATTCCACTGCTAACTCGAGGGCATTTAATGCGTTGCGGCCGTCACCTCCTGCAACCCGGATCAAGTGCGCTTCGGCATCCTCATCCAGGGTGATTTGTTTCTCTCCATATCCTCTTTCTTTATCTTCCAGGGCTTTCCCCAGCAAGGTACTGATATTTTCATCAGTGAGGGATTTCATTTGGAAAATTCTTGAGCGGGATACCAGGGCGCTGTTTACTTCAAAATAAGGGTTTTCCGTGGTAGCGCCGATCAGGGTTATAGTGCCATTTTCGACATAGGGCAGCAATCCATCCTGCTGGGCCTTATTCCAGCGGTGCACTTCATCCACAAAAAGGATGGTGCGTTTCTGGTACATCTTTCTCAGGTCACCAGCCTCTTTAATTACCTGCCTTAAATCAGCTTTCCCTGCCATTACCGCGGAGAGGCTGGTAAAGTAGGACTCGGTATGATTGGCAATCACCATCGCCAGGGTGGTTTTTCCCGTTCCGGGAGGTCCCCAAAAGATCAAAGAGGAAAATAATCGGTCTGACATGATTGCTCTGTAGAGCAGTTTACCTTCTCCAACAATCTCATCCTGGCCTACAAACTCATCCAGGGTGCGCGGTCTTAAACGGGCAGCCAGGGGCGCTTTCTTTCTCAAGTCTTCTTCCATAGCGTGGTCAAATAAATCCATGAGATTATTTTATCATGGAGGATAAACGGGAACCCCTCCTCCCCCATTGGGGTATTATTCACGGGGAAAAACCAAGATATCCTGGATTGTGATTTTTGTAGGAGAGAATGGGCGCTGAAGGCAGGGATTTGGGCATGTTCGAGGGCGGGGCAGACCTTAAAGGATAAATTCTCCCGGGTTATAATCAATATGTCGCCTGAATGTCGTTAACACGACATGGTGTTTCTGGCTGAATTCTCTACAATGGTAGAAAATTTAGTCTTAAGGAGTTTGTCATGAAACAACCTGATCTTGGAATAAAAGTAGCTGAACTACGCAAGGAAAAAGGATTTACGCAGGAAAACCTGGCTGAAGTGTGTGAGGTTACTCCCCGCACCATCCAGCGCATTGAGAGTGGTGAAGTGGAACCCAGGGCTTTCACTCGCAACAGCCTCAGCAACGTGCTGGAATTTGACCTTGGAAAGAATGACCTGGAAAATGAACGCTTCTGGATGGCAGCGCTTCACCTTAGCAGCATGTTCTGTATAGTGCTGATACCCTTGCTGATCTGGTCCTGGTTGAAAACCCGGAGTTATCAGGTTGATAAACATGGCCGGCAGGTAATGAATTTTCAAATCACGGTTACATTGGCTTTGTTTGTCGGCGGATTTTGTCTGGCAGTGGGATTGCCAGCCGGGTTGATTCTGTTGGATCAAGGAACAGGAAATGTCACCTTGATGAGTATTCTGGCATTATTAAGTGTGATGCCGATGATCCTGATCGGTTTTTTCATTACTTACCAGGGTGCTGTCAATACAATCCGAGTATTAACTGATAAACCTACCCGCTATCCACTGAGCATCAAATTTGTCAAATAAATTCTCAGAGATTCAGGTAAATACTCTTCCAGTTTAATAACCGGAGGAGTATTTATTGTTCTAGTCGTGTCCGGAAAACGGACCTGCAACTTTTTGTATATTTTTCCGTATATATGGATGTGAAAATCCATCGTGGTTTGTTTCAGGATAATTTGAATACTTTCCATTCCGAATATTTATACTCAGCCTTAGATAGAGATAACTTCTATCTCCGATTTCTCCATTACAATAGTAAATATGACAAAAAGCATCTCGTCAAGAGAATGGGCAGACCTTGCCCCCTGGCATTATTCCCGCTAAACGTAAAATCTATCTAAAGGAGAAGATATGTCGATTATAAAAAACCCAGTCCAGGTTTTTATCCGGAACTTTATCCGCCTGGTGGTGTTTATCCCGCTCTGGTTGATCTTTGCTCTGGGAAATTTTACAAGAGCGCTGGGGGGAGGAAGTGTTGAGCAATTCTTTTATGGTGGAATTAAGACCTTGGTCATCTTCTGGATTGCAAATGTTCTGGCAGGAATGTTCTTTATCCTGCCTCAATGGGAGCGCCTGGTTTTGCTCCGAATGGGTAAATCTGTTGGTACCCGGGGTCCCGGCCTGTTTATCATTCCCCCATTCATTTACTCTGTTGCCCGGATCCTGGATGTCCGGATCCAAACTTATGAGGTGAAAGCGACCAAAACTCTCACCCGGGATAATATCCCCATAGATGTCACTGCCGCGGTGGAATTGGAAGTGGAAAATCCTGAGAAGGCAGCCATCGCTGTCCAGGATTATTGGAAAACCACCGAATGGGCTTCCATGGAAGCATTAAAAAGCACTATTGGTGGAAATGACCTTCGGCCTTTGTTGAGCGAAACGGATAGAATAGCTACTGATCTGAAGAAAATTATCGACGCCGCTGCTTCGGATTACGGCATAAACGTTCGCGCAGTCCGCATCACCGATGTGGGTACGCCTCCATCCCTGATAGAAGAGCTGGCGGTAATAGCCCGGGCAGAACGCTCGGCCAAAGCCAAACAAATCCAGGCTGACGCTGAAGTAAATGTAGCCAATTCCCTGGCCCAAGCCTCAAGTGTTTTATCAGGTGCCGAGGGATCGCTAGAGCTTCGCCAGATTCAGGCTCTACTGGATATCTCCAAGGAAGAAAGTTCCATGGTCATTATCTACCCGATGGATAGTTTTACGGGAGGAAACATCGCTGCTGCAGCGGCTGGCACTCAAACCCAAAAGACAATGAAGCCAAACCCTGGAAAAATAGCCTGAGATCCAGGAAATGACTTAATGTAAAAGGAAACGGTATCCTCCAAGGATACCGTTTCTTTAATTTTTTAGTATGAAATTCTTTTTATCGGCCCTGGCAGGTTAATCAATGATTTGAGGAATAATGATACTTTCCATCCATTACATCCATGATCACTGTCAGGTGGTATTCATGGCATTGTAGCGGGAAATTAAAGTTTCTAAATAACGGGATTTGATTTGCTGATTGGCAAGGATCTGTTTAAGAGGGGGAAGTTTCAAGATTACACCCAGAACTGCAGCAAGGGCACGATGGCTCCATAAAACCTGATTATCAAAAATAAGATTTTGCAGGTTCCCGCGTTCAATAGCCATCATAACCACCCGATGGGTTCCGTCCATGGGTGTAATTACTCTGGCTGGGCGCGAAATCAATAAAATCCCTTCCAGCGTACAAGTTCGGAGACAGACTCCGCAGCCCAGGCAAAGATCTTCATTCAATCGGGCTTTCTTGAGTTTTGGTTGGTCGGGATCATTAGCGGAGACTAAAGTCATGGCTTCAACAGGACAGGCAGCAACACATTTTCCACACCCGTTGCAGATATTCTCATTAATTTCCGGTATAAAGTTTGTGGTGTGGATGGGATCAAGGATCGCAAACCGCCGGGCGGCGATCATCGCTTCACAGCAGCACCCGCAACAGTTACAGATGAAATTTACCTTCTCCCTGACATTTTCACCAAATTGAACCAGATTGTGCTCGTATGCTTCCTGTAATAAGTCAAGACCTTCAGACACATCCACGGGACGGGCATGACCGTGTCTTATTAAAGACGCGGCAGAATTGTTAAAGGTCATGCAAATGTCTTGGGGAGCGGAACAGGCTCGATCCATATGATCCATTTTATGGCGGCAATAGCAGAGCCCAATTCCTCGGTGAGTGGCAGTTTTGATTACTTCGCTTGCTCTTTCATAATCCAAAACATGAAGCGCATTTTGATTGGATAAGACTGGTTCGTGGACAAAAACACGTCCGAGTTGTGTTTCACCTCTTGTAAATAGTTCCCGGATAAAATCTTCTTCCACATTCAAATATTCATAAAATAATTCACCCAGAACCTTTTGGTCAATATCCTCGCGGACACGCATCATGGAAAATTCAAAGAAGCCTGCCATTGGGGGCGGTAAAACATATACCGTCTCTCCGTTTTGTTCGATATCAATCAGAACAGCACGAGATGCCATCTGGTCCAGGGATTTTTTTGTGTTGGCTAAATCCATCTTCCAGATCCGGCTGGCTTTTTCCGCGGTAAAGGGTTTAATTGGGATTGTTGATACTAATTCGGCTTCTCTCTCACTGAATAAGATGGCTAGAATTTTGTATAGCAGATCAGAGGGAGGGGCTCCCTGGGGAAAAAGATTCAATCGGTCTGTCAGATTGGAATAACTGGATTTGAGCGTATTATGGGCCATAGGATTATTCTACTCGTAATTTTAAATAATTTTGTCATTTGTCCCGGCAGCCTGCCGAAGCAATTCGGTTTGCCCAACGTGGTAGCAGTCGTGAAAGTAAAGGTAAAACACCCACCCGGCTAGAGGTCTCTCGGGTCTGTCCCGGTATGTTGTTAGGCGCTGGAGAGAATCCGCAGTTTCACTTTCGAGAAATTTAGAAAGAATAATTTGAGTTTTATCCAAATGATCGATCAATTCATTTAGGTTCAATACTCCCTCACCATCTTCCTGGATGGGATCAGATTCTCTTTCGTAGTGAGAAATATTTATTCCAGGCAGGGGATTATCCTCTCCCAGCAGCCTGATAATATTGCAGCGGTTGGTGAGCAGATGGCCAACTACCCAGTTTAGGCAGTTGCTCCGGAAAGGTAGCTGAAGCAGGCTGTCCTGATGGGTGAGCCCTTCCGTCTGCATCTTGATGATTTCTATATTCCTGGCAAATGCCAACGATAAAACTTCGCTGGAAATCATAGAATTCTTCCCTTGGTATTTTTTACAAAAAGTTGATCAGCTCTTTTTTTGTTTTGGGAGTGGAGAGTTCCTTAGTGCGGGTCACAAATTGATCCATTTCCATGGCTTTTATGCTTTCTCCAATTAATGACAGGGGGAGGTCATCCAATTTGCGGAACCGGACACAGGATTTTCCCACATCATATCTTTTGCCGGTTTTCTTATAAGAATCTTCAAATTCCTGGTTGAGTTTTTCGTCCATGTAGATGCCGATCAGGTAGACCGCCATGTGATTTTTCTGATTGGCCAGGGCAGCGTACATCAGAGGCTTTTTGTTATAAGTATCCGGATAGATCTCCAGGGGAACCTGGTAGGTGATCATGCCCCAATTCATGGCCTCCTCATACCCTTTGGGAAGGTTCTTGAGGATTATTTCCCGGACCTGTTCGATGGCTTCCCGGCGTTCAGGAGGTAGTTCGGCTAAATATTCCTGGACAGTATTTGCGTCGGATTTCATCCTTACACTCCCTTTTACTAATAAATTAATTACATCGGAAGATTTTGATCACCCTATTTTACATGATATTTCATGACAGATATTTTTTATGACCGTTAAAGGATTAGACATGGAACCGGGTTGGAATATCAGCAATCTAAGGTTTGAAATATTAATCCGAATTATTAACAGGTGATATGAAAGAGACCGATAATATTTCCCTGACTTTCATTCCAGGCTTTGGCTGCATCAGGGGTGGGGCGGATGTCGACCACACAGTTCTGTCCCTTGAAAAATTCGGCTGCTTCCGGGGAAAGACGGACCTTGTCAAATTGGCCGGCGCCGATCAGCAGACGTTCAGCATCCTCCTGGAAAATATATTCCGCTTCAGCGAGGGAGATTTTGTGGGAGGTCCCGTAGATTTCCTTGGAGAGTTTCTTTTTGCGTTTTTTAACTTCCCCGTCAAGACGGATCACGATATCATGGCTGATTCGCTTCCCATCCACATTAATATAACCAAAGCCAGTTCCTTCCAGTATGGGTTTAGTCATAGATCCTCCTATATTGATCCTTCATCACCCCCTGGTTAATGGTTAATCTCAAAGTTGAGCAGGGAGAATAATTATTTATAATCTTCCCGGGTCGGGTGGAAAACATCAAGCAGCCGGCAGGGAGTGATGGCTTTACCACCATGCGGAATATCGGAGGGGATAACTGCAACCATGCCTGGTTCCAGGACCCGGGCTTCTCCATCCACGGTGAGTTCGAATTTCCCTTCCAGGACATTGGCGACCTGTTCATGGTGGTGGCTGTGTTCCGGCAGTTCTGCGCCCGGATCCACATCCCAGTAAGCCAGGGTCATATCTTCGGAATGTACAAATTTAGCCCGGTAGCCGAGAACGATTTCCCTCTCTTCTATATCCTTAAGATCCAGAAAACCCATTTAATCCTCCATTTATTACTTAATGCCTTTATTTCCTCAACCTGGGTAAAAAACGATCGGTGGTATTCATATACTGCTGATATTGATCTCCAAATTGGTCTAGCATCATTTGTTCCTCTGCCTTAATACGCAACAGATACTGCAGTATTTGGGTGACCAGGAAGGAGAAACCGACAATCCAATTGGTCAGGATCAAAGGTTGAGCCAGGGCCCACAGCAGATGGGCGGCATACATAGGGTGGCGGATTGATTTAAAGATTCCTTCAGTTACCAGGGTATGCTCATCCCGTATGCCCAGGGTGGGTGTCCAGTTTCGCCCTAAATCCCGGTGAGTTTTCCAGAGTAAAATCGCCGCCCCGGCAAATAAAACTACTCCAATCCAGCGCAGCCAATCCGGCAGTGTAAAATCAGCAAAATCAAACCAGGAAGAGAAAATATAGAATAATGGCAAAATCATCGCTATGCCGTTCAATCCCAACAGAATTTGATCTGGAACTGTCGTTCGATCCACCTCGGTGGTCAATTTGCGGTACTTTGAGGTACCAATGCCGCGCACCACACTGATGAGGATTAATTCAATAAAATACACCAGCTTAAAGATTGAATTTCCCATAATGTCTCCCATTAAAATCTATATTATATAGACAATAATATCTGATTTGTGGCCGCGGGGAGGTAGTTTCCTGCCAGCTTCCATCCGGCATGGGTTATAAAATAAATCCCCAAAGCTCCCAAAAGCAGAGCAGAGATCAGGGTTAATTTCCGCCTGGTAGTTGATCCCAGCAGGTGAGTTGTGCCCATCAGGGCGATCAGGATTAATGAAATGCTGATCATGGTGATGTAAAAAGATAACAAGAGGATAACTGCGAAACGGGGACCCTCATTCCAGGCGGTTAATACGGCCGGACCCATGACCAGGCTCCAGCCCAGGTAGGGATTGGGGTTAAGGATATTTACCAGGGCTGCCTGGAGTATGGTTTTTGGGGTGGATTGGGATTCCCCGGACTTTGTTTCCTGGTAATTTTTCCAACTTTTGTAAGAAGACCAGGCAAAGAGTAAAAGAAGGAAACCTCCCGCTAACTGCAAAATGTCCCGGAACACATCCGGCAGGTAGCTCAAGAGCAGCAGCGCAATCAGGGCAATAGGTCCATCACTGATCAGGGGAGCAAACGCTGCCGGTAGTGTGCGCCGCCAGCCATCTTCCGCTACTCTGGCCAGGAAAAATGCTTGCAACGGACCCGGCTGCAGACCGGCGCTGAGAGCATATCCAGTGCCGATCAGTAAGTAAGGCAGCATCCCGTTTTCCAGATTGTCGTAGGAGTGAATAGATTCATGATCTGTAATAGGCAGGTGGTCAATAAATGATATTATTTTATCCGAAATCTGGTTAAGAATGGATCTGGAAAAATCCAACTCCCCCAAATAGAGTGTCATCCTTCGACTACGCTGCGCTTCGCTCCCTTCGATTACACTCAGGGCAGAGCAGGGTAGGCCCTTCGACTATGCGCTTGGATAAATCCAACCGCTAAGAACTACGCCCTCTTTGAGGGCTTGCTAAACCCTGTCATTGCCCTTCGATAGGCAATCCTCTGTAGTGCTACTCAGGATGGATATTTATTTGTGTCATTGCGAGGAGGTCGTAGACCGACCCTTCGATTTCACTCCCTTCGTCTACGCTCAGGGCGGAGCAGGACAGGCCTTTCGACTATGCTCAGGACAGGCGCGGCAATCTCCCGAACTCACTCCCTCACTAGCTCCGTTGTTGTGGGAGGGCTCATCATCAGCCACCAGCTGATGCCCAGGGAGATAAAGATCAGTATACATCCAATCAGAAGAACGCCATTGGGACCAAGCGCTTCGACCAGGTTAATGATGCCCCCGCTTTGGAACATTCCTGTGGCTGCAGCTCGACCGGTAGCGACTTCATTTGCTGCCCAATACCCAAAGATAGTCAGGGCCAAGGAACCAAGAGTGAGTATAGTAGAGATTATCAGAGCCGTGATGGTTTTCATGGGTTCAACATTGATGGTATATTCGGGACCTAGTTTATCCTGGATAACTGTCAGGACATGATCAGCCATTGAGCTGTTTTCTAATTCCAGCCGGATGGATTTCTCCCGGTCCCCTTCCCAGAAATGTACCCGCAGGGAACTAAAGATCTGCTTGATACGGGTAATCTGGATTAATTGGATGGTAGTTTTCTTATTAAACAGGGCATTTGGGATCTCGCCTTCATTAACAGCAGCCCGGATCTTGGGTAATAATTTTGTTTCAGTTTCCCCACTGATGAGCTCTTCCTTGTTTAACATGGTGATATAAATTCGGTTGCGTTGGGCATACAGCCAGGTTTGATAACCACCCAGGGTGCCTTTTTCTTTTTCCGGGGCAGATTCTGGATCGGGTTTCGCTGGTGTGAGTTTTAATAGCGCATCCCGGGCAAATTGGTTCTCTGGGTTGATGCGCAGGACCTGATTTAAACAATGCGCTCGCTGCTCCCGTGGTACCAACCCGGACATCACCCACCAGGCCCGCTCACTGTTGGGATCTTTTGCCAGGACCTCCTGAAGTATCTCAAATCCGGTTCTGGTATCCCCGCCTCTGATAGCCTCTTCTGCCTGATGAATTTTTTCGATCATCTATTTCCTCCTCAGTCCGTGTCTGCCCTGGAAGCTGATCCCGTGGGTGGGCAGGTTGGGGTCCACCCGAATTCATTAAAGAATCCTACCTCTTCAGTATAAGAAATATCTGGGTTTGTGTCAAATTGAAATCCAGCTCCTCCACCGCCGACGGATCCCGATCCAACACCTCCCTCACCGGCTCCCAACCGCCATTCCCACTGACGGACTCAGATGGAGGTGGTGTGCCGTGAATGACTACCAGGGTTTGGGGCGGATAAGCGAGCGTGGTGGGTTGGTAAAGGTAATAGGTCCCGAAAGTATCCAGGTTTTCAGTGATTTCTCCCGGGTGTGAGCTGAGGAGGGATCTCCTCAATTGGAGCAGCCTGACAGCTGGTTAATAGAAGCAAACCTAACCAAATATGAATGAGAAACTTGATATCAAGATCCAAAATCTACCTTAAAAGAAGGCAATCTGATCTGCACCATAATCTCTTAATTACCCAGCTAATACTTACTGTTTCAATTATCACAGAAAGGAGAAGTATTGGTTGCATAGATTTCTTGAAGTTCCTGCTGGGTGGTAAATTGAGCCTCTTCCAAATTTTTACACTGATCATTACTGTCTTTGCAGGTATAGAGTTCGCGTTTCAAGACATCATTACGAAACTCCAATCGCTGGATGTGGAGACTAACACAATTCTTACCTTGTTGAATCTGCTCCCGCAGCAACTCATCTGATTTGTCTTGGGCATTCTGGGCAGCAGCGCTATTTTCGGAATTTAACCAGAGCACTGCATCCTTCTCCTGCAACTGCCAATCATTAGGCCGCATATTAATTGCTACTCCCATTTTGTTGTGATCTCCACTTATTAAAGCTTCTTCCGCAAGCGCATCGGCTTTTTCCATGTCCCGCATCACATCCAATCCGTCGAGCTCGATGAATGGCTTCTTATGGGTGATATCTCCAACGGTATCCTCGGCAACTTTTTGCACCATCGGATAAGGACTGTATTTCCCATCTTTATAGAGGCCTTCCTCTTCCGCCCAGGCTTGGACAAAGATCTCCAGCAGGTCCCAGTCCACATCCTCGCAGCCGCTGAGGAAGAAGACCGGAATGAGCATAATAAGGATCAAGAGTAGGTTTCTAGTTATTTTCTTCATTCTTGAATTTCCTCCAGCAGGCCATCAATGCCCAGATACTGCATGGTGCCAATTAGGTCGATCTTGATTTGACCAAAAAAACCTCTCTGGGTGATCAAGCCATCAGCGTACTCTTCTACCAGTTCCTGGTCAGCAGTGAAGGCAGTGGCGGTTTCACCAAATTCATCCCGGTAATCCACCGTGACATGGGCCAGGCGCAAGTTTTCAGTCCGGTTACGGTGGGTGATATCCTGCAAAATGAGAAGCAGCATATCGTCCTCTGTATCCAGGGGATCCATCCCCACGTATCCTGCGCTGGCATCCAGGATGATGAAGGCTCCCTGGGTGGGTTGGTCTTTGATGGGGATGACATAGACCCGCACTCCGGGGATGCCCAGTTCGGAAAAAGTATTTGTCAGGGATTCGCTGGCCGCCAGATCGGGAGCAGCTTCGTAAACTTCTTTGGCTTCCGGGCCGAAAATGCCCAGCCAGTTGGCAAGCGGAGGTCCGAGAAAATAAACACTTACCAGGCACAAGATACTGACCACCGGGATCAGCAGGCACCCGGCACAAAAACACCAGCCGCGTTTTTTCTTGGGTGGAGTTGGATTTTGAACGGTTTCGCTCATTCTGACCTCCTTGATGGGAGAATGTTGATCCGTGTTGGATAATCAAGAGATATATCGATTATTATACTGGTATTTTTTTCAGCTGGACTGTATTTTTATTTACAACCCACCAAAAATCCAGTATCATAAATATAGTACAGAGGGATAATCTATCAGTCATCACAGTGGGAGATCACAATAAAGAAGATCTGATCACTCACCAACAGGCTGCAGGGAACGCTGCCATTTTATTATCCATTACAACAGAGTTTGGTTATTGTTGTTGACTGGCACTCAAATTATTTCTATAATAAATTTAATTGATTTACCACAGAGGAGGAGTGATGAAGGGTAATCGATCGAAATTAACAGTTCTTATCCTGTATTTATTGATATTCTCGGGATGCAGTGTGCTCCAACCAAAACCCACAGCCACACCCACGCAGACTCCAATTCCCACTTCAACCTTAACACCAACCAGCACACCGACCATCACACCATCTCCGACACTATCACCTACTCCCACACCAACCTTCACACCCACTCCGATCAGCCCTGAAGACTTAATTGCCAAGAATTACCTCGGAAATCAAACCCGGGTAAACGTGGAGTTGGAGATCCTCCGGCTGCTGCTCGCCGACAAGGAAATACTTCTCTTAGGACATCCCCAGGTGCAGTCTGATAAGATCATACCCAACAGATTTGGATACCCTATCTTTGATGACAAACCACTCGTGGGAGAAATCGTCCTGCGGTTTACTAATTTGGGTGAGGATGTTAACACGCTGTTTGTCAGCGACTTAATAATTCAGGTTATGGGCGGTCAGATTGTGCTGGATGACTATATAATGGCTGAGGCATATTACACAAAAGGCGCGAACCCCTTTAATCCTGATATCCTCCCTGGATCAACCATCTACCTAACTTATTGGTTTGGAATCGAGGATGTTGATCTTTCGGAGATCAAGGAATTGGCTGTTTACCTGGAAGCGCCCTATGAAGTCATGCTTGATGGCAGCTGGCTGTTTACAGGACAGAATTATTATTTCACATTTGACCTCACAGAATGGGGTTTTGAGCCCATGCCGGAGGAAGTCTTCGAAGCCATCTACTGAGTATGATCAATTTAGTGGAGAAGAAAACTAAAAATCCCTCCTGATTCTGTACCATCAGGAGGGATCTATTTAAAAAGACTTGGTCACTTATTAATACTAGAAACGGTTTCCTCAGATGGAAACCGTTTCTGGTTATATTATCGCAGCTGCAGGGGTGCAATCCCGAAAAGGAACTCCATCCCTGCTTGCCATTTACGATATTTGTTAGGGCACCGAGACAACAAAATTATAGATTAAACCACCAAGGACCAGCAACATCAGGAATGCTACGGCTAAAATGCCTGCCCAGGTTATGGTTTTTTCCCCGATCACTGGTTGGACTTCATTATTTTCTTTCATTTGATCCTCCATATTATAGGTACAATCCATCGTTTATCTTGATCTAGTTCAATCAGTCGGCCGCGGCGCGGTCTCCGGTCAGTGCAACGCCGGTCAGCGCCTCGCCGGTCTTAGGGACGAAGTCCTTTCAAAGGACTTCGTCCCTGATTCCCTCAATCACTCACCAACAGGGCTTTCGCAAACTTACCGTGAACTTTCCCCACCCAGCGGGCAACATGCATGGTGCCGGTGGCCAATCCCACACCCAGGATGGAGATCAGCGGGGTGAAGTAATTGGGCAGCTGCCTGACCACGTCCCCATCGATGAAGGTCCCGACAGGGATGTTGAAGCCATAGGCCAGGACCGGGGAGATGATCAGGGCCAGTGAGACTGAGATCAAGACCACCATCACCGTGAAATATATAATTCCCAGCGGCAGCATCAGGATCATATAGATGCTGGATAACCAGGTGCTTTTCCCGGTCAGCAGCTGTTTCAGGCGCTCCTTCCAGCCCAGGTTGCTGTCAGTAAAGGAGGCTCGACGGGGCATGCGTTCACCCAGCAGGGCTTCCACCAACCGTCCTTCCAGGAAGGCAATCCCGCGGAAGGAAAGCAGGAACAGGATCGACACCGGGATGCCGATGATCAGCACCATTACACCCAGCGATACGGATATGCCAGTTACCGCCCAGGTGAAATAGATGATACCGGTTGCCAATGAGATCAGCATGTAAACCAACCCGCCCCAGGCCCGGGGATCGGCATATACCCCAAAAAAGCCGGGATAGGATTTGCCGTTGGCGCTGGAGATGGTTCTCCGGGCGGCCGGTGTGGCTGCCAGGGCAGAGGGAATCGAGCTTTCCCAGCTTTGATAAGCCTGGGCAATTTCTTGTGCATCTCCATAACTTTGAATGATGCCTTCCAGGGCTGCGGATTCTTCCAGCCCTTCCTGTTCAGTCCGCTCGCTTTCCAGGGCGGTGCGCAAATGTTCCTCAGCGTCTGCTAACGCATCCTGCACGGTGGCTTTGTCTGCCCCCGCAAGGGCGGATTTTAAATCGTCCAGATAAGTCTGTATGATTTCGTCTGTTGTTTTCACTGGTAATCACCTCCCAGTACTTTGTCTACAAATGTTTTGGTTTCGTTCCAGATTTTGGACCAGGCTGCCAGGGTTTCTTTGCCTGACTCGGTCACCTGGTAGTATTTACGGGGCGGCCCGCTGTCGGAAAGTTCCCGTTCGCTGCTGAGCAGCTCCTGGATTTCCAGTGAGCGCAGGACGGGATAAATCGCGCCCTGTTTAACGCTGATCGCGGATGCCTCCGAGCCCTCGTCGCCGGCCCCGACCAATTTCCCGATCTGGTAGCCGTAGAGCGGTTCTTCTGCCTGGGCCAGGATGCTGAGCAGGGCCAATGAGACCGTGCCCGCGCTGAGCTCCTTGCGGAATTTTTTGTGGGTTTCCTGAATGTCGATCAAGTTCCTCCTCCTTGCCTAGCGTCTGCTAGGGTGAAGTTTGAGATAGTCTTTACTGGTGTATATACGATACTTAGTACTAGTATGAAGTTAATACTATACCAAACTGAAGAATATGTCAAGGGGGAATATTTGCAGTCATGAAAGCTTCCTTGACGGGTGTAACATTTTTTTGTACACTGGGGTTTGAGTGTACTGCAAAGATATATACAAAACCTGTATCTATTTCAATGATTGTGATAAATACAGTTATCACAACCTATGTAGAATAATAAACTATATACCGTCTATTTTTTTCAGACATGAAAAATAAATCAATAATTATTACTTAATGTTTCGAGGTTTTTCCCCTATGATCACCCCTCCATTACAAGTCGAAAATATCTCCTATCAATATGGTTCCTATAAAGCATTACAAGAAACCTCGTTCATGTTAAACAATGGTGAAATAGTAATAATAACAGGCTCAAATGGTGTTGGAAAAACCACTTTGCTGAAGTGTCTCAGCGGCTTATTGCTCCCTTCAAGTGGAACTGTCTTGATAGATGGATTTAACCTGTATCAAAGAGAGTGCTCTGCAAAAAGACGACTTTCTTATCTGCCCGATTATCCACATTTTTACCAAGAACTCACAACCTGGGAACATATCCGTTTTATTTCTTATGCTCATAGCGTTGAGCATGATTTTGAACAACGAGCCGAAACCTTACTTAGTGAGTTTGATCTAACCGATTCCAAGGATATGTATCCCCATGCTCTATCTAGAGGTATGCGTTTGAAGTTAGGAATCATTCTCTGCCTCATTCGTCCATTTAGTGTGCTTCTCATGGATGAACCCACCTCGACACTTGATCCTTCAGGCACTGCGGTACTTTGTGAGAAACTTTCAAATTTTAGCGCCGAAGGAACGGCCATCATTATCACTACTCACGATCTTTCATTAGCAAGTACATTAGGCGGTCAAACGATCCAAATGCAAAGGGGACACTTTGAACTCTGCTGATAGACAATCTATCTTGACTATTCGTTCCAAACAATTCATATCCAGCTTTGGCTACTGGCTTACTCTGGTTGGCTATGACATCCGTGATCGTTCTGTCTTAACGTACATTTATCTTCTCTACATAATTGTATTCTTTAGCGCCTGGATCCTGGTAGTCATGTTTTTCCTATCCGATTTGCTGGCAAACACAATAGCGCCTTTTCTTGCTTACCAGGGGATTGCATTTGCCGGCCTCGTCCCTAACATCGGAACGCTCTTATTAGTTTTGTGGTGCTTATATTTAATTTATAAGGCTGCTATTCGGAGCCCACTCATTTTCTCTAAAGATGATGCCTACCTTATCTGCCAAACTCCTGCTGATCGTCGCTTTATCACATTGACTTGGTTGTTTGGGGAATGGCTTAGCAAGATAGTATTCATATCTGGAGCAACATCCGTCATTGGTTTTGCATTTCTTGAGCTTGATGTAAATTACGGGATAAGAATGTTGACCTTGGGAAACCTAGCTATCGCATCATTGAAACCACTAGGAATCATTATTCCAATACATCTTGGCTTATTTGCAGTGGTTTGGATTATTGGAGTGTATCGTTTAAAAGGTGATACTAAGCTAAGCGTGATCATGCGATCGATTCGTGTACTCGTTTCAATTATGGGTGGATCCTTTTTCATAATTTCAATCGGAAGCATCTTGAATTATTCTTTTTTCGCTCCATTTCAACCATTTCTTGAATTGCTATCGTTTCCACTCGTGTCAGCGTTTCTTGGAGATGCTTGGTGGCTGAGTCTTGCTGTATCAATTGGACTAATGATTATTTGTCTGGCTGTACTATGGAAAATATCAGATAAAGTAAATCTTAGCCGTGCTGCACAGGAGACACACCATTTTCAAGCCCAACAGGTTGCTTTCAGGCTAGGTGATTTTGATCGAATCAATGAAATGAATGACCGTAAACGACTTGGAGCTAGCCATCTTCCAAGTAAGCTCCCATCGCTATCCGGTGCGTGGATTTTGACATGGAAAAATATTGTCCAGTCACTACGTTCCTTTACAATCTCGCGTATCTGGTCCTGGTTAGTTATTTTCTTACTGATGATTTCCATGATTATTGTTGGAGTGTTGCTTAAGAATGGATATTTTCTCTTCCCTTTGATCTTTTCTTGGACGGTGAATATATCCAAGAAAACCACCTCAAGATTTAGGAAGGATCTAGGTAACTGGTGGCAACTTAATTCTCTTCCCCTCTCTTCAAGACTCATTATTCTTCATGATCTAGTTCCCTCAGTCTCTTTGACTATACTTCTCACATGGCTTACTTTTTGGATAAGCAGCAGCCTAGGATTATCTATCAACCCAATCATTGTGCTTTCGGTTCCATTTGTTATTGCAGGTATCTCTTTATCAGCTATTTTTGATATACTTCGGCAAAGCAATTCTAATATTCTCCAGGAGGGACGATCACCAGATTTTGGGTTGGTTGGTTTGATTCTTAGTTTTATTTGTATAGGAATTCCAACCTTAATATACTTCTTGATAAATAAATTTTCTATTCTCCCAGTAGTAGGCATGCTTGCGACTATCCTGTTAGGTGGGTTCCTGGTAATCTCATTGCAACATCTCTCAGAGAGACAGTTTAGACGTATTGGATAACTCATTTCACTTAGTTTGAGGGGCGTATAACCCCCGCTCCTCCTGACTGCCGGTTTTTTAACTGGCAACCTGCTTTTATACCTCTTATCGGTTTTAGTTCTATAATCAATACAAGATAAACTTGGCAGCAGGTGAGCTCATCCATTATGTGGTTTCTCTGAATAATATGAAAAAAAATATCTGGATAATTCTCATTCTTTGTCTTTGCAGTTCTTGCGTTTCTTCAAATGAAGAATCTAAGATGCTTGAGAAATTAAATATTGGCAATCAAGAAATCCAAATCCGTTTTACATCATTAAGATCGATCTATGAGAATCAGTACCCAGTATCTACAACTCTGGAAATTGAAAATAAATCCGATCTCCCTATTTATTTACCTTGGGGATTAGCTCCCGGATATAACCTAATATTCGTTAGTCTTGAATCAAATTCAAGAAGTCTATTTGCACAACAATTACCAGCGCCAAGTACAGATTTTCATTCCTATCTAACCATTTCTCCAGGAGAAGTAGGAAAATCAGAACTAATTGTGGCAATTCACCGAGATGCTGGGAAATATAATCTTTGCGCTGAAGTCTTGATTCTAGGAGAGAATGGATCTGATCATATCGAGCCTCGAATATGTGTACCGATAACTTTTACGGGAGACTAAAAACTTAGATGGCATGGCCTCAATATTTCCTTTACCCACATAACCCCCGCTCCACCCGACCTGGTTCCTCGGCATCGCAATTATAATCAAGTCATCTTAGGCGGGTGAGCTCATCCGTTAGTCCAGATAATTATTGAAAGACTAGTTTTTATGAATAGAACTACTATACCTTTTTCAGATGAGACATTCGATAAATTAGAATTATATTTTTTTAAAGATGATACCATTATCGATTTATTTCGAGAGAGTATAACTTCTCTCGATAATAACAATTTTCGAGCCACAATAATTCTAGCAGGCGAAACTGTAGCACGCGCTCTATGTTCATTGTTGATAAATCAAGCATTCTTGGGAAAAACAATTGTTTATAAAAGTAAACACTTTACTTTATCTAAATCAGATATCGAAAGTTATGGAATAAACAATACAAAGGAAGTAATTGTTGAGAACTTAACTTTCTGCGATTTAACAC
>Ga0255364_10025_pt1 | contig 45515 bp, 48 predicted proteins | sample ANMaggSSYBR01G12_FD_182087 | JGI IMG/M metagenome (GOLD analysis project Ga0255364, IMG submission 182087) | Sediment cell enrichment communities from methane seep in Santa Monica Basin, California, United Staets - ANME aggregate JGI... | ecosystem: Environmental > Aquatic > Marine > Cold seeps >...
AAAGGAGGGATGATTGTACTCAGGAAACACATTATGAGTTGAATCTATACCTAGCGAGTGTTTCAAGGTAAACACATTGACTGATAAAGATAAAATCACAAACCAAAAACCGATCATATTAATTGTCAGCCCTCCAAGCGATTTGCAAATTGGGCTTCAGGCTTTGCTGACAACATACCTTGATGTTGATGTTTATGTGACAAGTGAAAGTTCTTCCGCGTTGAAAGCTCTTGCCAGATATTTACCGGACCTTGTTATTCTCGACCAGGATTTACCAGAGAATTCTGGATATGAGATCGTCCGGGAAATAAATGCAAATTGGCCAGAAACAGCCATGTTTGTTTTTGTCAATAAAAATAAAGATAGGCAAAAGTTTTCTTTATTAGGAGTTGATCGGACAATTACCAAAGGATTTCCAGGACTTGAGCTGATCACTGAAATCAAAACGCTTCTTCAAAAATAGTGATTTCGCTGAGATATAGAATCCGAAGGCTGTTTTTAGGAAAGACCTAGATAAGGAATAGTAATGAACAACACTGGATCCAACAAATCAAAATTAGGTGAACTACTTCATTCAAATAAGCTCGCTATATTCCTGGAAATATTGATCATATTTCTACCCTTATGGTTGGGTTTTTACTTTAACGATAGATTTGGCAGTGACCGTATTTCGCTTGGCGGTGACATGGTCTTCCTAGGAGGGTCAATTACCTATCTGGGATTATTCATCAGCTTGGTTTTTCTATGGTTTACGGCCAGATTGAGGGGTGCCAGCTGGAGTGTTTTCGGTTTAGTTAAACCAAAAAGCTGGTTACGAACTATATTGATGGCCCTAGGAATCTCTCTAGCAATTTTAGGGACAGTGAAACTGATTATCAATCCCATCATGAACGCCTTCCCCGATGCGGGATTTCAAGATTTGAGCCGGTTTGATTATCTAGAGGGTGATCTTCCCAACTTGATCATTATGCTTGTTAATATCTGGATCACTGCAGCTTTCCTGGAAGAATTCCTGTTTCGCGGCTACCTAGCGAAACGGTTGACAGATCTGTTTGGTAATGAAACTAAACTGACCTGGGTAGTTGCGGTGGTTGGGCAGGCAATAATCTTTGGAGTTCTTCATGCCTATCAAAGTCCAATCGGGATGTTCAAAGTAGGGGTGATCGGATTGGTGTTCGGATTATCTTACCTGATTGTAGGGAAGAACCTGTGGCCGCTGATCCTTGCGCACGGACTGATTGATTCCCTGGATATGGTAAGCCATTATTTTGGTGGATAAATATTTAACTATTAAGAAATATAGGAGCACATCATGAAGTCATTTTTCACTAAAAATCAAATCATAATCTTTTTTATACTTACCTTTGTTTTTAGCTGGTTTCCCTGGTATGCGGGCATCGCCCCCGAGGTGATGGCGATGGGCCCCTCTCTAGCAGCATTTATCATAGTATTGATAGTTGGTGGAAAACGAGGTTTTGTTGATCTTTTACGCCCCTTTGGTCGCTGGAAAGTGAACTGGAAATTGTGGGCAATCGCCCTGTTTGCCCCGGCAGTGCTGTACTTGACCGGACTTGCTGTCCATCTGTTGCTCGGTGGAAACGCTCCTCCTTTTATCATGATCCGGGAAGAGCTAAGTATGATCCCTCTTTATCTGGTGATGGTTGTCCTAATGCCCTGGAATGGACCGGTTGGGGAGGAATTTGGCTGGCGTGGTTATGCACTGCCGCGATTACAGAGCAGAAATGGCCCTCTTGCCGCTAGTCTGATCATTGGCTTGATCTGGGGTTTCTGGCATCTCCCAAGTTTCTTTGCCCCATCTGGGGTGGTCGGTGTTTTGACAGCCTCAATCGGATTGGTATTTATTCCACTCTATATATTAGGGACAATTGCCAACTCAATTTTTATGACCTGGCTGTACAACAAATCCAAGGCTAGTGCATTGATTGCGGGTATTGTCTTTCATGCTGCAATTAATTTCTGGGCACCGATCTTACTGAGTGATTCATCCCTTGCGGCGGCTCAAGAAGGAACCCAACTGCCGACAATCGTACCCTCCCTCTACCTGACAGTTCTGGGCGTCCAGGTTGCAGCAGCTATCATTTTGGTGATTGTATCAAAAGGAAAATTGGCCTATTCGGATCAAGCCTGAAATTATATGTTCTTGAGCTTTCAAAAGGAAAAAATAATGAATAGATACGCAATAGATACCAATAATTCAAAAGGAAAAATACAAGAACGTGTGCAGACAGGGCAGATCACTTGGAAATGGCCTGTGCTGCTAGTATTTGCTCGCCTGTTCTTCGCAGTTATTGCACACGCATTAGTGGCTGGTCTGTTCATGATAAAAGGCCACTCAAACCCCTGGCAAGCTGCTGCCCCGTGGTGGATCGTGTCCGGGACTTTGATAGACATCGGCTGTTTAATCCTGTTGGTAAAGCTGACTCGCCGGGAAGGCATCCGCCTTATTGACCTGATCAATTTTCAGCGCGAACTCCTGGGACGCGATTTGCTTCTAGGTTTGGGTTTAACTGTTTTGTTCATCATTCTGGCAATGATTGGCGGGATGGTCGCAGGACCTTTGATTTACGGCTCAATTCCTGTGCCAGCTATTATGGTGCCTCTGCCGTTGTGGGGAACCTTGTACAGCTTGCTAATTTGGCCCTTGATCTGGGCCTTCGCAGAAGAGCTGACCTATCAAGGTTTTGCTTTACCCCGCCTCGAAGTCCTTGCGGGAAAAAAGTGGCTGGCGGTGTTAATTGTCAGTTTTGGATGGGCAATTCAGCACAGCGCTCTCCCCTTGATAATGGATTGGCGCTGGGCAGTCTATCGATTTGGATCCAGCCTTTTAATTGGAATTGTCCTGCCCATCATATTTTTCCGCACCCGCCGGCTCTTGCCATTTATCCTAGCCCATTGGGCAGCGAATTTTGTGAGTGTTCTGATGACAGTCGTTCTTCCACTGATGACTGCATAGAATGAAACTAAAATAGTATCGCTAAATATAAAAAGGAGAAAAAATGACTACCAAAGAAATTAAGAAAATCGCCAGAATTGCAGGTATTCTGTATCTCAGTGTTGCAATCCTGGCACCCCTCGGTGATATGGTTTTTAGAGCGGGTTTGGTTATACAAGGAGATGCAGCGGCAACAGCCAGTAATATCATGGCGTCAGAAGGAAAATATCGACTTGGCTTTATGAGCGATCTATTTACCCAGGTTATCCATGTGTTTTTGGTCTTGTATTTATACAAACTACTTAAGCCAATAAACAAAAACCAGGCAAAGATCATGCTTGTTTTAGGTCTAGTTTCTGTTCCTATTACAATGCTTAATGAATTAAATAATATTGCTCCCTTGCTGTTGTTGAGTGGTGCAGATTATTTGAATGTATTCCCCGCAGATCAACTAAATGCTCTGGTAACTTTTTTTATTGACCTTCGTGCTCAAGGTGTCTCGATCTCTACCATATATTGGGGCCTTTGGCTCTTTCCCTTGGGTTATTTAATTTTCAAATCGAGTTACCTGCCTAAATATCTGGGCATTCTGTTGATTATCGCTGGTGCAGGTTATTTGATTGACTTTGTTCTTTTCTTTCTGTTTTCCAGCCTCAGTATCTCTATTGTGATTTTTACATTTTGGGGCGAAGTATTATTCCCGTTATGGCTTTTAATAAAAGGAGTGAGAGTCGAAGAATGGCAAAAGCTTACCCACGAATCTGTATGATTGTACCCATGCCATAGGCAATAGATTATTAATACGAATGACAAAATATTCGAATAAAAAAGGAAAAATAAAATGAAACAATTACAAAAAATAGTTGTTGAGAAATAACATGAAAAAGATTTTATCTGCAAAACTGGCTGGAAGAATATTAATCGGTGCTTTTATTTTGATGCTGATCATGCATGTTTTGGTCCTGATCGGTGTAATGCCATCCAATTTCATCTGGGGCGGACAGGTTGCTGCTGATGGATCCAATTTACTGCAGCTTGAAGTGGTTGCTATTACCTTGACCTTATTCTTCACAGGAGTAGCGGCAGCAAAAATTAAGTAGATCGAATCAGGGAAATCCAATCGCTGGATCAATATTGGGGTCTGGATCGTGTTTGCCTACCTGGTTCTGAATACTTTGGGAAATTTCGCATCTGGCGTGAGCTTGGAAACGCTTGTGTTTGAGCCGCTGACCATAATCATGGCATTTTGTGCCCTGAGATTGGCGCTTGAATAATAAGAAGATCTCAAATCTGCGATCTATATTGTAGATCCATCAACATCTAATCAAGGAGGAAATAATAAAATGAATAAAAACAGAAGGGCAGCAATACTAGTAGGGGTACTATTCATCATTACAACGGGTGCAGCCATAATAAGTGGTGCAATCTTGCTGCCCATCGTGGAGGCTCCAGATTATCTGATCAAGATTTCTGCAAATGAAAACCAAGTGATGTCAGGAGCGCTCTTTTATTTTATTATGGCCGCCGGATGCGCAAGTATCACTCTTCCGATGTATCCAATCCTAAAGAAACAGAATGAAGGATTAGCTCTTGGGGCAGTTGGATTCAGATTAATTGAGGGTGCAATTTTCATGGTTGGGGTAGTTGGTGTACTCTCACTAGTGCCTTTAAGCCAGGCATTTGTACAAGCGGGAGCTCCGGTTGCTTCCCATTTTCAGCTGATAGGCAAATTATTAATCTCAGGATACACAATTTCCCATGTAGTTGTGCCAGGAGTATTTGCTTTTAGTATAGGTGCTCTAATGTACTATTACATATTTTATCGATCGAAACTCGTTCCTCGGTGGTTATCGGTATGGGGTTTTATTGGGATCATTTTGGGAATAGTAAATGGCTTGCTCGATATGTTTGGTGGAATTCCGAACGAGACAATCTCTATGTTGTTGGATCTTCCGATTTTTGTAAATGAAATGGTTCTGGCTGTTTGGCTCATATTTAAAGGATTTAATTCACCTGTTGATTAGACATATCGATACTAACAAACACTTCAATCTCAATATCCGTTAACAGGAGAAATATTCATGACTATTATTAAATCCCTTTTTTGGAATGATGAACAAGGCCGTTTACGAGCTGCTTATAGAATTCTGATCCAGCTGACCCTATTTTTCATCCTGATGAAAGGACTGGCGGCCTTACTGGACATTCCGGATGAGATCACAGGGAATATGGCACTCTGGATTTACCTAGCTGTTGCTGGTGTGCGGTTGTTTCGGGTATTGATTAGTGTCTGGCTCGGGGGCCGATTTCTGGACCGCCGTCCTTTTGCTGATTTTGGATTTCATTTTAACAAGGATTGGTGGCAGGAATTTGGTTTTGGTGCGTTATTGGGTATATTCTTGATTGGCTGTGTATTCCTCGTGGAATTGGCAGCAGGCTGGGTGACCATTACTGGCACAATTTATACCAGCAGCAATTCACAAAATTTTATAGTCCCATTTCTTGTATTTGTGTTCCTGTTTTCTTGTGTCGGTTTCTCTGAAGAGTTGAATTCCCGGGGATACCATCTCAAAAATATCGCCGAAGGATTTAACCTCAACAAGATCGGGCCAAAGTACGCAATTTTTATTGCAGTAATATTGTCATCCTTGTTATTCGGTCTATTCCATCTGGGTAGCCCAGATGTTACTTTTCTCAGTCTAATTACTATTATTTTGATGTCAATTTTATTAGGTATTGCTTATGCACTTTCCGGGCGATTAGCCTTACCCATAGGTGTTCATATTACCTGGAATCTTTTTCAGGGAAATGTGTTTGGTTTTCCCGTAAGCGGCACAACTTTTCCCGCAGATACAGTAAGTTTTTTCTCAATTATCCAAAGTGGACCTGAACTCTGGACTGGGGGAGCATTTGGTCCTGAAGGTGGACTTGTTGGTTTGTTTGCTGTCCTGGTAGGCATTCTGTTGATTTTTGCTTGGGCTCGTTTTAGAGAGGGAAAGATCAGTCTAGCCATTAATTTGGCTCAATCACCACCGAGAGATTAGATACACATTCCGAATATTATTTTTAGAGTGGTTAGAAAATAAATTAATGATCAATTGAACTAAGTATTTGGCAAAGTATTGACTAGGAGACAAAGATGAAAGCAATCATTTATGAAAATTATGGACCGCCCGATGTTCTTGAACTTAAAGAAATCGAAAAACCCAGCCCCAATAAAGATGAAATCCTGATCGATGTGAAGGCCGCCTCGGTCACACCCCTCGACTGGCATTTCCTGACAGGGACTCCATATATCGCGCGATTGATGGCAGGATTATCTAAACCAAAACGCAAAGTGTTGGGAACAGATGTATCTGGAATAGTTGAAGCAGCAGGAGAGGAAGTTACCCAAGTTTCCCCAGGAGATGAGGTTTTTGGGCTTAGCTTCTTCAATGGCGCTTTTGCTGAATATCTATGTGTGCCAGAATCCCAATTGTCCCTGGTGCCGAAACCAGCGGAAGTGTCTTTTCAAGATGCAGCTGCGACTCCCTATTCTGGATTTACCGCTTTGTTTTGCCTACGTGATTTGGGAATGGTCCAACCCGGACAAAAGGTATTGATCAACGGTGCTTCAGGTGGTACGGGGACTTTTGCAGTACAGATTGCGAAGGCGCTTGGCGCTGAAGTCATCGGAGTGTGCAGTACCAGAAACGTAGAACGAGTTCGTTCTATAGGGGCAGATGAAGTGATTGATTACACCAAAGACGATTTTACACAAAACACAGCTGCATATGATCTGATCTTTGACGTTGTCCGTGTCCGTAGTTTCTCTGAATGCAAAGCTGCTCTGAAATCCCCAGGAAGATTTGTAACCACAGAATTTTCTCCTAGTCTATTAATCCAGAGCCAGTGGGCGAGTATGACTGGGAATAAGAAATGTATTCCGCTGCCAATGAAGCGCCCAACACAGCAGGATTTTCTGGATTTATCAAACATGTTAGAGTCTCGAAAAATTACTCCTGTTATTGATCGGACCTACCCGTTGAATGAAGTTCCTGAAGCACTTCGTTATATTGGTCAAGGCCATGCTCAGGGAAAAATAGTCATTAAGATTGGATGAAAATTTTGCTTGGTGAACCCTGTAATTATCAGAACTCCATAGAGGGCAGGATCGCCAACGCCAACTTACAAGCAATATAGAAAGGAAAAATATTATGAAACGTCCATTTATGCTTTGGCCCTTATTAATAGTACTTCTCTTGCATTCCGTGGGAGGATTTATGGGTGCAATTCCCATGCTGGCAGATCCTGCCAATGGCGGCTATCTTGATTTTGGGGATCTGCTTCCCCTGCTCCCTGTCTCCAGCTTTCTTCTTCCGGGACTATTCCTGCTGAGTTTTATGGGGCTGCTACCGCTGGTCCTTATCTATGGTTTGATCGTCCGCCCGGCATGGTCCTGGGTGGATAAATTATTCAAATGGAGCAACCATCATTGGACCTGGGCCGGGACAATTCTTCTTGCAGCCGGCACCGCGATTTGGTTAATCTATGAAGGTTGGCTGGTGGGTTGGTGGCCAATCACAATTATTACTGCTGTACAAGGTGGAATAATTCTGCTGATCGCCCTAATTCCGAATGTCCGAAAATTCTACAAAACCGATAAATAAGGAAAGGAATTTTCTACACTAGATAATAGAAAAATTTTTAAAAACACAAGGAGAAAAAATGAGTAAAGAGAATAAACATAGTCTGATCTGGGGAGGATTATTGCTCTTGGTTGGTCTACTATCACTGGGGGAGACCTTTTATTATCTCGGGCCCTGGGTTTGGACAGCGGGTCTGGCCCTTGCCGGGGCAGGCATTTACGCCATCTATTCTACCGACAGTTCTGAGAAATGGATGTTGATTGTTTCCTATGCCTTGTTCACGATTGCAGTACTCGTCGCTCTACTCACATTGAAGATCCTGCCTCTCTCATTAATCCCCACATTTGTATTGATCAATATCGCCATTCCATTCCTGGTTGTTTACTTTCAGGGCGATCGAAAAAGTTGGGGTTTGTTGATCCCGGTATATGTTCTGGCGGTTGTCGGAGTGATGGTGCCCCTGATCATGTTTGGTTCTCTAGAAGGTATATTGATCGCCGCCTATGTGTTATTTGCGATTGCGATCCCGTTTTTTGTGGTCTTTGCTCGAAATTCAAAAAATTGGTGGGCGCTTATCCCGGGCAGCATTACAGCGCTAGTAGGACTATCTTTTCTTCTCGCAAAAGGCGGATTTAAATACATCATGCCGGCTGGATTAATTGCCGCTGGTATATGGCTGACTGCTCGAACATTATTTCTGCGGGGAAAAGAAATTGAAAATCCAGAAGAATAACTAGAAATTTCCTTTCTAAAATCTGGGGAATACTTGTGCAATAGGAAACAAATGCAAATTTGGAAAATATTAAATCACATTACCAAGGAGAAAAAATGAACACAAATCTAAAAATGGATAAGAAAGTATATTTTTCCACACTATGGATAGTTGTAATGATCAACGTGGCAATGGCGGATATCTTCGGATTTATGATGGGCAAAATGGCAGGAACCGCTGCTCCGGAGATCCAGGTCCCTCAGATCGGGATGTTGATCTTCGCCATAATTATGGAGATTCCAATCCTGATGATCTTCTTATCCCGAGTGTTGAAGTATAAGGCTAACCGCTGGGCAAATATCATCGCAGCCATCATAACGGTTGTGTTTATTGTTGCTGGGGGATCGTTGGATATGGTCTATGTATTCTTTGCGGCAGTTGAAATCGTTTGTCTTGGATTGATCATCTGGAACGCCTGGAAATGGTCTTCCACTGATAATTAACTCCATTTTTGATGTCAGCTTCAATTGGAGAATTGTTCATGAAAGCGATTATTCAATCAAAATATGGGTCATTTGATGTATTGGAATATGGCGAGGCAGAAAAGCCTTCACCTGGAGATGACGAGGTCCTGGTGAAGGTCCATGCAGCAGCGATCAATTATGGAAATATGGTCTTGGTGATTGGTAAACCCTTCTTAACACGCCTGGAGTTAGGACTTCCGAGACCCAAACACCTTAACTCGGGTAGTGATGTTGCGGGGTTAGTAGAATCTGTGGGCAAGAACGTTACCATGTTTAAGCCCGGGGATGCTGTATTTGGAGATAATTTGCAAAATGGGGCTGGAACATATGCAGAATATGTTTGCGCACCTGAAAATGAGTTGGCGCTGAAACCTGCAAACGTCACTTTTGAAGAAGCGGCGGCCGCACCGCAAGCAGCCTTGGTGGCTTTGCAAGGTCTGCGAAATATTGGTGGGATTCAAGCTGGGCAAAAAGTTTTGATCACCGGTGCCTCAGGCGGAAATGGCACCTATGCGGTGCAGATCGCCAAGGCGTTTGGTGCAGAGGTGACGGCAGTTTGCAGTACTCGAAATATTGAGTTAGTCCGGTCGCTCGGCGCTGATCAGGTCATCGATTACACACGGGAGGATTTTTCACAGAATGGGGAGCAGTATGACCTGATCCTGGCCATGGGGGGGTATCGGTCGCTTTCAGATTATGAACGGGCGCTGGCTCCTGAAGGGACATTTGTGTGGGCTGGGGGGCAGTTAAAAGGGCTTTTTGAAACGATGATGTTTGGTTCCTGGACTGTGAGGAAAGGGAATAAAAAAATGTTGCATCTTAGCCACCAGCAATCCAGGGATGATTTAGTGTACATCGCCGATTTGATGGAATCTGGCAAGGTTAGATCGGTGATTAATAGGTCTTTTTCACTGGAAGAAACCGCTTCAGCTTTCCGCCATTATCAGGCGGGTCATCTGCAAGGCAAAGTTGTCATCCGCGTCAGTAAGGAGGTTTGATCATGAAAGATATCAGATCTACCCTTTCAATCATCTGGGTTGCAGTCATGCTGACCTATCTGCTTGGTGATGTGATCCGGATCTTTGCCGGCGATTTTATCCCGGGAGAGATCAATGGAGCTAAGTTCACTCAGGGGATGGGGTTGGGAATTGTCGCCTTGATGGTTACCCCCATCCTGATGGTGGTCCTTACCCTCGTCCTGCCGCAGGTGGCCAATCGCTGGACAAATATCATCGTGGCTGGACTATGGATCCTTTTTAATTTAGTAGGACTGCCAACATATACGGGTCATTATGACAAGTTTTTGCTTGCTGTGAGCATGGTATTTAATGGAATCACAATTTGGTATGCCTGGAGTTGGGTCTAAACAGGTAGGTTGGATATGAGTACTAGAAGAAATCCTAACAAGTTTAAGAAATAAACTATTATCAAAAAAAAGGAATAATATGGACACAAACAAGAAGATAGCAAGAATTGTGGGAGTTTTATTCATCATTGGGACTGGCGCAGGGATTCTAAGCGGCGTTTTTACAGGATCTTTTCTAGATCATCCAAATTATCTAGTTGAAGTTTCTGCAAATAAAAACCAGCTCATGATTGGAGCACTCCTTGTATTAACGATGGGATTTGCACTCGCGATGATTCCAGTTATGCTATTTCCAATCTTTAAAAAATATAACGAGATCCTAGCTCTCGGGGCTATTGTTTTCAGGGGGGTGCTTGAGGCCGTTGGGTATATGGCTATTGTTATCAGCTGGCTACTACTATTGATATTGAGCCAAGTATATATACAAGCAGGCTCTCCCGATAATTCCTATTTTCAAACTTTGGGTACTGTATTTCTAGAAATGGGTGACTGGATCGGTCATCTAATTTCAATCGTTTTTAGTCTGGGTGCCTTGATGATCTATTACTTATTCTATAAAACGAAACTCATTCCCTCCTGGCTATCAGTCTGGGGTCTTGTTGGAGGCCTGTTGTATTTAGCAGTGCCCTTATTAGCTATGTTCGGCATTGAATTGGAGATATTGTATATTCCACTTGCCGTGCAAGAAATGGTGTTTGCGGTTTGGTTGATAGTTAAAGGATTTAATTCACCCGCAATCGCTTCCCAGGCTACTTAATAGGTAATAAAGAGATGAAATACAAGTTGTTGCACAAGACATTTTCACACTACCCACCATATAGGAGGAAAAGTGGACCATAAAACTTAGGTACAAGGAGAATAAATGCATTCAGAAACTAACAACCCAATAAGCTTTCCCGTCCGTCTGGAAATTGATTATCCGGAAAAACTGGATCGCCTGACAACTTTTTACTTTAGACAAATAGGAGAACAAGAATGAAGAAATTACAGAAGATGGGTGGAATAGCAGCATTATACGAGGCTGGGGCCTATCTGTTGGGTTTTGCATTGTGGATCGGTGTACTGGGTTACTCCAGTGATCTGTTGCCTGCCCAGAAGGTGGCTTCCTTCGTCGAAAATCTTAATCTTTGGTACGTTTTGAATCTGGTCGTTTATATAATAGCCGGTTTGTTTTTGGTTGTCCTGGCCCTGGCTCTCAACGATCGCTTAAAGTCAGGCTCACCAGTAATTATGCAAATCGCGACAGCCATCGGGTTGATCTGGGCTGGTGTAGTTGTTGCAAGCGGGATGATCGCGAATATCGGCATCGAGAGCGTGGTCAATCTTAACGCCACAGATCCAGCACAAGCTGCATCGATTTGGGCAGCGGTTGATTTGGTGCGGGATGGATTAGGCGGCGGGAATGAAATTTTAGGCGGCGTATGGATTCTACTGGTAAGCTGGGCCGCTCTTCGATCAGGAGGATTTTCCAAGGTACTTAACTACCTTGGTTTTGTGGTCGGTGTGGCGGGCATCCTCTCAGCAGTCCCGGCTCTCCGCGAGCTGGCGAGTGTTTTTGGACTGACTCAAATCATCTGGTTCATCTGGATGGGGATTGCCCTGTTGAAATCAGAAAATAATCCGGTTTAACTTCCCACACACTTTATTATCCAAAACACTGTTTTTGGCATTTTATCAGACACAAGGAGGATTCTGCAATGGAAGAAGAAAAAAGAAAAGAGGTAGAACATTTAATGGCAGAAGAAGTTGAAAAACGGGTGACGGAAGGTGTAACAAAGTGGGTCCAAATACTTATCCAGGTCGCAATCGCCTTTATCATCTCGGTGATCGTGTTCAAATTCGTCTGGGGTTGGGTTGTCCCTGACCTGTTCCCAGGTGCGGTCACCCAAGGTTTGATCAGCGCTAACCTGACCTGGCTCGCTGCTTTGAAACTCGCCGTATTAGTGGCGGTGTTGAGTGGCTCCTACGACTCAATAATTAATTCTACTAAGGGCTAGGCTAGTATTCTGCAGATGACAGCTAAATAAAAAATTATCTAATGGAGAAATATCATGAATGAAATTACTCAATATCCCGCTCGTTTGGAAATCGATTATCCAGAAAAACTGGATCGCCTGACCACCTTTTTCCGGATCCTGTGGATCATCCCCATCGCCATCATCCTGGGCCTGGTTTCGGGAGCTGGTGAAACTGTTACCAATACGGTCTTTATGAATGAGGCCGGAGAGATCATTAAAAGCACCCAGGACACTGCTGGAGGAATTGTTGCCGGCCTGGCCGCAGCAACCGGATTGATGATCCTCTTCACAAGGACCTATCCGCGCTGGTGGTTCGATTTTGCCCGTGAACTGACCCGCTTTGAATACCGGGTCGGTGCCTATGCTGGCTTGATGACCGATCAATATCCTTCCGTGGTTGAGGAACAGTCAGTACACTTGGAGATCGATTATCCCGATGTGGAAAATGAGCTGGGGCGCTGGATGCCAGTTTTTAAATGGTTCCTGGCTATCCCCCACTATGTCGTCCTGGCATTCCTTTCTGTTGGCGCGATGTTCTCGGTGATCCTGGCTTGGTTTGCGATCATGTTCACCGGTAATTATCCCCGGGCGCTTTTTGACTATAATGTGGGAGTAAGCCGTTGGTGGCTGCGGGTCGCCGCTTATACAACCCTGCTCGTGACTGATCAGTATCCACCATTTAGTTTGAAATAAACAGCTTCAAATATTAGGTCGTCCAGATTATCATCTTGGGCGACCTTTTTTAAGGCTGCCAATATTACCCCTTGAATTATTAATCGGTTATTGGCTTTTGGTAAAAGAAATATAAGTTCCCATATTTATATGATTTCTGAAAATGGAATAAAATAAAACGGATTTGTTTATGCCATTGACCTTCGGTTAATCTGGAGGAAGTTTAACAATCTAGAATAATCTTATGATGGTATAAACCCTTTAAATCTATGTGTTGATAATGCTTCCATTCACTAATCTTGATTACAATGTAAAAAACATATCGGGAAAGTCGAAAGTAGAATTACGGAGAGGTGCCATAAATGAAAGAAACCATGAGGGCAATGATTTACACTGAATTCGGGGCTCCGGAAGTCCTCCACCTGGCGGAGATCGAAAAACCTGTGCCCACTGAAATTGAGGTTCTGATCCGGATCTACGCCACTACAGTGGCAAAAGAAGACCCTGATATGCGGAGTACACCTGGGTTAAACGGCCTGACAAAGCCCAAAAAACCCATCCTGGGTATGTATCTAGCAGGCGTGATTGAAACTGTTGGCAAGGCTGTCAGCCGGTTTCAGATTGGTGACCAGGTCTATGGTTCTGCTGCGCTCAAATTGGGCGCCACCGCGGAATACATTTGCCTGCCTGAAGAGGCTGCTCTTGTATTGAAACCAGAACTATTATCATTTCAGCAGGCCGCGGCTGTTCCCAATGGAGCCATAACAACGATTCCTTTTTTGATGTATCTGTGTAAAGTCAGGCAGGGTGACGAAGTCTTGATCACAGGGGCTTCAGGTACAGTAGGAACATCGGCAGTCCAGCTGGCCAAGTATCTGGGCGCCAAGGTAACCGGTATCTGCAGTTCAGCCAAGATCGATCTTGTGCAATCCCTAGGTGCAGACAAAGTCATCGATTATACCCAGGAGAATTTCACTCACAATGGGCAGACCTATGATGTTATCTTCGATACTGTGGGAAGCAGCTCCTTTTCCCACAGTAAAAAGTCATTGAAGCCAAAGGGGGTATATCTGACCACTGTACCTACTCTGGAAGTACTACCCCACTTTTTGAATCCATTTAAAAATCGAACCAAATCAGCAAGATTCGCCGCAACTGCCCTCAGAGCAACAAAAAAGAAACTTATCGATCTGGCAATCATAAATAGGATTATCGAAGAAGGTAAATACCTGCCAGTAATTGATAAAGTATTTGCCCTGGAAGAGATTGTCCAAGCCCATCATCACGTCGAAGAGGGACACAAAACCGGGGATGTAGTGATCACTATTGATCCTGTTGATGGTGATTAATAATTACTCCGGATATTAAATTATCTATTGATTAAAGGAAGTTAAAATGACAAAAGAAAAATTCCTAACTGTCCGTTGGAACAATATACTTACTCTCGGGTTGGGATTACCAACCCTGATCTATATTCTGGTTGCATTTTCAAGTTCACTATGGACATCTAGGGGAGGGTTAATTGTTCTGGCGATAATCGGGGCGGTTTATTGACTAGGCATCGAGTTCCATACAGCCATGCGGTTCGCCTGGCTTCGCGAAAAATCTGGTTCACCTGAACTGACCAAACAAGCCTATACTCATCCACTCTCCCTGATCCGGCTGGTTCATAACGCGTTATTCTGGATCTTCCTGATTCCTTTTCTGACCGGGGTAGAGTATAAGATTGGTTTTATTGCCTTCGCGGTGGTTATAGGTGTCAGGCTGTTATTGAATCTATATACAAATAATATGCTTGATCTTTCGCCGGAGAAGTACGAAGAATATCCCTTCCGAATCCCATGAATCATCGAAATCTAATCCGGTCAAACAAAAACCGGACTTAGATATTCTTGGAGAAAACTTATGAAAGCGGTTCAGACCAGAAAATTTGGTCCTCCAGAAGGACTTCAACTTAATGAAGTAGACAAACCTATTCCAAGAAAGAATGAAATTCTTGTGAGAATTTTTGCAACCACAGTAACATCAGGAGATGCGATACTTCGAAGTATGAAGTTTCCTCTCAATATCATATTTAGTCTCGTTTTTGGACTGGGAAAAAATCCAATTCTTGGACATGAACTAGCTGGAGAAATTGAAGAGATTGGAAATGATATCAAACGCTTCAGGGTAGGGGACCAGGTATTCGGGGCTACTGGATTTAAAGGGGGGACACACGCAGAGTACATCTGTCTGCCCGAAGATAGTATGGTGGCAATCAAACCAGATAATATGACCTTTGAAGAAGCTGCAGCTATTCCGGTGGGGGCAAATACAGCATTGCACATTCTCAAGAAGGGCAATATCCACGCCAATGACAAAGTTTTGATCTATGGAGCATCTGGAAGTGTTGGTACTTATGCGATTCAACTGAGTAGGTATTTCGGGGCAGATGTTACGGGGGTATGCAGCACATCGAATATGGATTTGATCAAATCTCTAGGTGCCGAAAAAGTCATTGATTATACACAAGAAGATTTTGCCCAAAATAGGGAGGTCTATGATGTGATATTTGACGCAGTGGGAAAGATATCAGCGTCAGAATGTAAGGAATCCCTAAATAAGGATGGTACCTTCCTGACAGTTACATCTTCAACTAAAGATAGTATTGAAAATATCACTTTCCTTAAAGAGTTGATCGAGGCGGGACATATTAATGCGGTGATAGACAGATCTTATTCTCTGGAGGAAATTGTTGAGGCTCATAGATATGTCGATCAAGGGCATAAAAAGGGCAATGTAGTAATTTCCGTGAAATAAGATATTAAAATTTGTGTTATTGCCGACTAATATAAATAGTTAGTTATAAAACCATTTTTATCATTATCTAATATTGAATCTAAAAATATATCAATAACCGGAAATACATTGATAAATGAATAAGGTTTAGACAAAACATGAATCAGGTCTTTATTTTTCAAAGGAGGTGCTTTTTTTATATAATATATTGGGCCATGCAGGTTTCTAACCTGTGACCCTCGGAATAAAAGCCCATATCCTGTACGGTACATATTTGGGTATATTCTTACGGGGGAAAATAAACGGAAAGCGGGCCTGGTAGGATTTATGGGCGAGGGTAAATACCGGTGACCCATCGCCCAATCCCGAGGTAAAGTACTGAGGGGCGAAACTGCGACCTAGCGGATAAAGGTATCAATCCAATACGGATACATTTTGATATACCCATCTATTATAAAGACCCCGCCTGATATTATCTAAAACGGGGTCTTTTTTATATCGAGCCGCCAATCCAGTAAACTTTCGGTACGTTTCTGGTGCAACGCTGGTGCAACTGGGGTGGATAGGATAGATTTTATGCTCTTGATAGACAGTTTTTAGTCAATTCTATCGAGAGCATGGACTCTTCGACACGACCTTCGGTCGCAGGGCAGGCTCTCCCCATGGAAAGGGTTTTCAGTCCTCCCGTCCAATACGAAGTCAGACGCCTGACCTGGGTACTCTGAGCCCCTCGATTTCGCTGCGCTTCACTCGGGACAGGCTAGCCGAAGGGCCAATCCATTGAGCTACGGGTGCGTGTGTGTAACTATTATCCACCAGGTCTGGTGAACGTCAAATTCGGGCACATTTTTATCACTGGAAGAAATTTTTCAGGACGGGTGTCTTCCGGCGACGGATTTTTGGTGTAATTATGTTAAAGGGCAGGGAAACCGGTGTGGTGATCTCATCCATTATCATTTTTATAATTTGTAACTACTATCGATTCAACCATAAATGTTGGTACTTGTGGCCGCTTCCGGTATTGAAAAGCACAACAGTTTCATTATCTTTAATCCAGTGTTGCTCTCTAAGTTTTTTGAATGCAGTTAAAGTGGCCCCACCTTCGGGTGCGGTAAAAATACCTTGAGTCCGGCCTATCAAGTCAGAATCATTCATCATTTCTTCGTCAGACACAGCTATTGCAGCTCCCTGGCTTTCCCTTAATGCCCGTAATATTAGAAAATCACCAACAGCACCCGGTACACGTAATCCATCCGCTATGGTTTGTGCTCCTTGCCAATATTCTGCAAATTCGTTTCCCTCCTTAAATGCACGAACCATAGGAGCGCACCCTTCAGATTGTACTGTAACCATACGCGGTCTTTTTGAATCAATCCATCCAAGTTGTTCCATCTCATCGAATGCCTTCCACATACCAATAAGTCCAGTTCCACCTCCTGTTGGATATATGATCACGTCTGGCAAGTTCCAATTAAGTTGTTCTGCGATTTCATAACCCATTGTTTTCTTACCCTCAATTCGATAAGGTTCTTTTAAGGTGGAGATATCAAATCGATCATATTTAAGATTTTCCTCAGCGGCAATTTTTCCACAATCGGTTATCAAGCCATCAACTAAAGTTACATCTGCTCCAAACGCTTTACACTCCGAAATAAAAGGGCTTGGGACATCTTGTGGCATAAAAACAAATGCTTTCATTCCTGCCAGAGCTGCATAGGCACTCATTGCACCTGCTGCATTTCCAGCAGAAGGGATTGAAATTTCTTTCACGCCAAGCTCATAAGCGCGAGAAACAGCTACGCATAATCCTCGAGCTTTAAAAGAAGTTGTGGGATTTAAACCTTCATCTTTAATATATATATTTTCAAAGTCTAACTGTTTTGCTAAATTCCTGGCTAAAAATAATGGTGTAAATCCCTCATGTAAACTGAGTTGATATTTTTTGTCTCTCACAGGCAATAATTCATGATATCGCCAGAGTATAGGTACTCTATCTACTAGTTTATTTTTATGAATAATTTTTTTTGCCCCTTCCAAATCATAGCGTGCTAATAATGGTTTTTTACAAACCGTACATAAATTCCAGATTTTATTCGCATCATAAGTAGCTCCGCACAAACCACATTCTAGATGAGATAAAAAGCTCATATCTACTCCTGTTTTCTAAATTGAGATTCTTATATATTTGCTTATAAGAAATGTACTATTATTTATAAAATCAATAATCAGAAAAATAATGGAAGAGCACACCCGAGCTAACTCTTCTCGCAATTCATCTATCATTTTCTGGGAAGATGTTCCCACTTGATGAAATCGGCGCGGTTAATGTTCGGTTGTTAGTAACTCACAAAACCTGCCATCAATAGTATAGCAAAATAGCTTATCACGCCCACCGAAGCTGAAGCAATCAATCCAACCAAGAGCGGCTTTAAACCCAATATTTTGAAGGATCTAAAGTCGGTGTTTAAACCCACCCCGGCGAGTGCTATAACCAGCAGGAATTCAGCTGACTTCTTGATTATCTGGATGGCATTTGTCCAGGTCTCAGGACCTAATAAGCCAAAGGCTTGCTGTCCCCTGGAAATCCCCATATCTCCCACAGACCTTATGATAGCAATAAATAGAAAACCTAGCACAAACATCGGAAACAACTTGAAGAAACCAGGTTTTTTACCATCGTAGTTCTTATCTTTGGTCTTTTGAGAATAATAGATCGCCATCACCGGGATCACAAAGGCTATAAAAACATTCCGAACCAATTTGGTGATTGTAGCAATATCTAAAACGATCGGCTGATCAAATATATCGGCGTACATCTGCCCAGCGCCAACAACCTGGGCCGTCTCATGGATAGCTGTCCCCAAAAACATCCCTATTTGTCTTACTTGGCCGCTAAATATACTATGAGCGAGATAGGGATATACCATAGTCGCAAATAATCCAAATAAGGTGATCACGGCTACGGCATAAGCAGTTTCTTCCTCTTCGGCATCAATAGCTGGGCTAGCTGCTAAAATTGCCGTGACCCCACATATAGATGTTCCAACAGCAATTAGAGTGCCTAAACGCTCTGGAAGATTGAGTTTGTTATTAATCCAGGAAGTGATCAATAAGGCGCCTATGATACATACCGCGACAATTGGCACCCCAACGATGCCAAGTTTCAATACATCAAACATGGTCAATCGGATGCCTAACAGGATGATTCCAAGTCGGAGTACTTTCTTAACGCTAAATCAATAAACCTAAAATAATTGCGATCATGACAGCCGAAATCGGGCTTTTTGTAAAACCGAGCAGATCTTTTCCAATAAAATCACTGATATTTATACTTGCCCAAGCCAGCAACGAGGCCACGATAAGACCTGGTAACAATCCGGGTATTTCCCGGACCGAGACCCCGAAAATACTCTGTTCCCATTTGGTCAGCGGCTGGTTTAGTTGGACCGTATTATTTTTTGACATTTTTCATTTCCAATATTGATTCGTTTTTTTATTCTTTTGATAAAGTGTGTTTGATCCAACAGTAATTCATGGTTCATTACCTGGAGCATAATCTATCCCCAAGATGGACTCTACCCTGGAGGGGAAGTTGACTGACATATCGAAAGATTGCCGGTTAGAACTCAGAATAATTTTCAGGGGGCCTATCGTTGAAAATCCGATATTATCTTATGGATATTGATGAAGGCTATCCATTGCAAACTGCGCGCCAACTCCAGACGCGAGGATTGACGGGTGCGGATGATGATGCCGAATCCCAGCCTAAAGAAAACCAATCCGTATAAGAACAGGATGATATCTTGGTTGATTAAGAAAAATTCTGAAATGGAAATCATGCTAAGGAAATTGTAGCATGGTTCATTCTCTATAGAACTGATATTGTATCATCAGAAAATATCTGTTCTACACCCGATCGTGAAATCTAGGTTCAACTAAATCATTGGTACATCTATGAGAGGCACGGTAGAATACCCATATGCCAAGAAAAATATTAATTATCGACGATGATGCCTTATTTCGTCGCAGCTTAAGTTTTCATTTGCATCAATCGGGTTACCAGGTACAGGCGGCTGCCAGTGCCGAAGATGGGTTATCAATTATTCGTAATGACCTTCCCGACTTAGTTTTATTGGATATTAGTTTACCTGGTATGGACGGCCTGGATGCTTTGCACTACATCAAGGACAACACAGAAATTCCGGTAATTTTTATTACTGCCCGTCACCGGGAGATGGATGAGATACTGGGATTAGAGTTGGGAGCTGATGACTATATCACCAAACCATTCGATACGAATATCCTTATTGCGCGCATCAAGGCCGTGATGCGGCGATCTCAACGCCAATCAGTAGAACCTTCATCAGATTCCTATTCAGTTGGGGATATTGATATTAACCCGCGTGCCCATTCTGTTAACCTGAAGGGTAAACCGGTTGACTTAACACCTACTGAATTTCAATTGCTAAACACACTTGCAAAAAAAGTAGGGCAAGTTTTATCAGCTGATGATCTTTTATCCAAAGTTTGGGGTGAAGAGTATGTAGGCCAACCCCAGGTAGTTTATGTTCACATCAGGGCTTTACGCACAAAACTTGAAAAAAACGCAAATAGACCCAACCGCATTGTCACAGTTCGAGGTGTTGGGTACAAGTTAATCTCCCAGGGCAACTAAATATGCAATCACTACGAACTCGTTTGCTAATTAGCCATAGCCTTCCATTAATTATTATCATCCTGCTAACCGGATTTGCATTTGATTATTTGGTGGAAACTCAAATATTACTGCCTAGTATGGCGGATGAATTAACCAACGAAGCAAAACTGTTGGCAGAATTAGCTGCCTTGCAATCTGATCTTTGGGATGATTCTGAGGATGCTCAAGCTTATCTCTCTAAGCTTGAGCCGCTCTTGGGAGCTTATGTAACTTTGTTCGACTACCAGGGGAAATATTTAGCATCAACAGACCCGTATGTCCAAAATTCGGTCAATCCAACGACCATTAAACTTGAACAAGTGCAATCAGAAGGCACAATCATCCGAACCACTTACGGCGTAAACCAGGAAGCGAGCGTCGTGGATGTCTTTGTTCCTATACATAAAGAAACGAAAACCATTATCGGTGGAATTCAGATGACATATCATCTGGAAAATGTTTATGATCAACTTCTTACACTTCGCCGGGGGATTATTGGAATACTGACGATAGGGGTTTTCCTGGGGTCTGGCATTGCTCTCATGTTGTCAGTCAATTTGAGCCGGGCATTGCTAAAAGTTAACACCGCTATTCAGAAACTCGCGAAAGGAAAGGAAATTGAAGTAGTGGAAGAGGAGGGACCAGAAGAAATCCGTGACCTGATGCGTACGGTAAATTCATTTGTCTCCCGGGTGCAATATATAGAAACAACCCGCCGAAAATTGCTCTCCAATCTGGTACATGAAATAGGGCGACCTTTGGGGGCTTTGCTTCCGGCTGTGCAAGCCTTGCAAGCTGGAGCGTCCCAAAATGAAGATTTGAGGCAAGAATTGTTAGCGGGGATGGAAGATGAAATTAACATTCTACGACGGTTGCTCGATGACTTAACAGGTTTATACGATCAGTTTGTGGGGACATTCGTATTAGAGAGACAGGTGGTTAACCTGAATGAATTACTTCCTGGCCTGATTCGCAGTCAGCGGAAAGCCGCCCAGGTAAAAGGAATAAATTGGTATAGCGATATTCAGTTTAATTTACCAGTGATCGATGTTGATCCTGACCGTCTGGCGCAGGCTATTGGAAACCTGGTTGATAATGCCATAAAATTTACACCTTCAAAGGGCACAATTACCTTTGGCGCCGGTTTTGAGGGGAGCGAAGTTTGGATTCGAGTTCAGGATACAGGATCTGGAATTCCGATTGAAGACCAGGAATTTGTGTTTACACCATTTTTCCAAAGCCGCGCTGAAACACGTTTTCCCCAGGGGATGGGTTTGGGCTTGAGCATCGCTCATGATCTGGTTACAGCCCATCAAGGGCGGCTAGAATTTGAAAGTATTCCAGGAGAGGGGAGCAATTTCACAATCTGGCTCCCAAATACCAACAATAATTGATAACCTGACCTAACAACAGAAAAACATGCCATAAAACAACCTTAAGGTGAACTTAAGGTTGTTTTTAGTTTGGTATAAGGACACCTGAAATACAACAGAGTAACATTTAATTTCACTTAAAATACCCTCGGGCTAATAGGTTAATCATTGACGAAATATTATTAGCAATTGGAGCAACAATTGTCTCAGCTGTAATAATCGTCGGTTTCTTAGTAATGCGCAGCCGCATTCGTAAAAGCATCTTGAATAACACGAGGATCAATGATTAACCTATTAGATTTTGAACCCTGGTGGCGCTTTGGTGTCGCGTTGCTGATTGGCGCGATGCTAGGAATGGAGCGTGAATTTTTTCAGCAGAAAGAAAGCACACCGGATTTTGCAGGTATACGAACTTTTTCATTGATTTCCTTATTGGGATCGGTGGCAGCTTTTCTGGTTGCAGATTTTGGAATACTACCGATAGCCTTATCACTTGGTGGGTTAATTTTATTGACTGTAGTGAGTTACCAGGGTGCAATGGTGCGGAGTGGGAAGGAGACGGGCATTACTACTGAGGTGGCTGTCTTATTGACGTTCTTGTTCGGAGTTCTTGTGATGAGTGATCAGGGAAAAGTCGCTATTGCATTAGCTGTGCTTACCTCGCTTTTGCTTGCTCTTAAGGGCAGGCTGCATGCCATTATCCGCCGAATGAATGATGAAGACCTGCGCGTTGCAATGCAATTTGCCCTGGTGGCAGCAGTCATATTGCCATTGCTTCCAGATCGTACTATTGATCCACTTGGCTTGCTCAACCCATTTCAAATTTGGTTGATGGTCGTGTTTGTCTCTGGGATTGGATTTAGCGGTTATGTGATGATGAAAGTGCTGGGACCTTCCCGGGGCATCACCTTGACTGGTTTATTGGGCGGATTGGCAAGCAGTACAGCCACAACGATTAGCTTTTCCACAGCCAGCCGAGAGCATCCGGAAATGTCGGCTTATTACGCGCGGGCTGTAGTGATAGCTTCCAGTGTTATGATCCCGCGAGTGCTGTTGTTGGTCCTCGTAATTTACCCGCCTCTGCTACGCATTGTCAGCATTCCCCTCGCAGCAATGCTGGTTTCAGGACTGGCGATTATCTTTTTCCTTAGACGAAGAAACAAGACCAATGAGACAGAAGTTGAACGCTCAATCAATTTAACACATCCACTCAAACTCTCGACAGCAATTAAATTTGGGTTGGTGTTTGCGGTGGTTTTGATGATCTTTGAATTTGCTCATGATTCATTTGGTTCAATCGGGGTTTATTTTACCAGTGCGATTGCGGGCTTAACAGATGTGGATGCCATCACGCTCAGTGTATCTCGTATGGTTCGAAATTCGCATATAGATTTAAGGGTTGCTGGGATTGCAATAGTCATCGCAGTGATCATGAACACAATCTCTAAAGGTGCTATCGTATTTTTTACAGGCTCACAAGAATTACGCCGGACTGTTATTTTTTCATTTGCGATAATTTTACTCGCGGGGCTTATCTGCAGCGGGTTTATATTTTTGATTACTTAGGGTGACGAGTACTGGTAAAAAAATTTGACAAGGCAGTATCCGCAGACGAGAGTTGAGGTGAGAAATGTCAAAACTAGACAAAATTGAGAATAGTCCCAACCTTCGAATTCTAATCCGGAATTTTGTAATTGAATTGTTATTGTACGGGACCTTAGTCGTCGGGTATTTTCTTGTTGCACTGCGTTTACTCAACGATTATCTTACTGCCCTGTTCCAAAATAATCTGGTGTTATATGCATTTTTAGCGTTAATTTTGATTGTTGTTCAGGGTGTTTTACTCGATGCTGTAACGTCTTTTTTGCTTAATAAGATCAAACTAGATCGACTGGAGTAAGAGGCTAGATCATGGAATTTCTCATTGCAGGTGTGACAATAAATCCATTGTTATTAGCCGGGGTTGGATTTCTGGTGGGTATCATGGGCGGCTTTTTCGGTGTTGGAGGTGGCTTTATTGCCGGTCCGCTGATGTTCTGGATGGGCGTACCAATGAATTTTGTTGTGGGTACCGATCTAGCGCATATGACAGGTAAATCAATTGTGGCTGCCAAACGGCATCGTGTGTTGGGTCATGTGGATATCAAGCTGGGTTTGATCATGATTTCAGGTACTATCTTGGGGGTTGAATGTGGTGCCCAGGTGATCGAACTGCTTGAAGCCAGCGGAATGGTGGATTCTGTTGTCGGAGTCGCTTATGTCGTAATCTTGCTAATTATCAGCATCTTCACGGCTTGGGAGAGCTTGCGAGCGCTGCGTATGATCCGCACCGAACACTTGGATGTAAAGGATGCATTGGGATTTGAAGGTGTAACCAGGCAAGCTCAAAAATTCAAAGTTCCCCCAATGGTTTCGTTACCGGCTTCTGGAATTGGTTCGATTTCGATTTGGCTAATCTTGGGCGTTGGGTTTGTCACCGGCTTACTGGCCGGAATATTAGGCGTGGGGGGTGGTTTCATACGCATGCCGATGTTGATCTACCTGCTCGGGATTCCAACCCATGTGGCCATTGGTACTGATTTGTTTGAAATCATGATCTCGGCTGGTTACGGCACCCTGACTCACGCACTCAAAGGCAATGTAGATATCATGATGGCATTGGTAATGCATACCGGAGCCGCATTAGGTGCCCAAATTGGTGCAGTTTTGACCCGCTTTTTCTCCGGACCACGTATACGGTTGTTGTTCTCAGTATTGCCTCTTATTGGGGTGTTGATGGTATTGTTCCGGCTGACAGGTATCGGGGAAGCGCATTAGAAACATGGAGTAAAAATGAAGATATTGATTTTTGTGTCCAGCCAATCTAATTCGAAATCGGCAGTCATATTTGGCGGCCTTGTCGCCCGTCAGACTCATTCCTCGGTAACTCTGCTTACCGTAATTAATGACTCTCAATCATTAGAAATTGCTCATCAATCGCTTGACACAGCTGGAAAGTGGATCTCAGATTTGGTTGTGGACACATCTATTCGCATCGGTACTGAGATCAATAGTATTTTAGAAGAAATTAACCATGGAAATTACGATTTGATAATTCTCAAGGCAAGGCAGGCAATCCAAATCAAGGATTTTCTCAAGGCAAGAATAGGACGAAGAATTGCCCGGCAATCACCGATTTCTGTCTTGGTCGTCAAGCAAGAACAATCAAATATTAAACGTATTCTTATCTGCACCAGTGGAGCAGATATTGCTGATCCGGTGATCGAGATTGGATCCTGGCTGGCCCAATCAACATCGGCCCAAGTGACATTACTGCATGTCACCGGCTCAATTCCTTCCATGTATACAGGTTTAGACAAAATAGAGGAACATCTTCCTGAAATCTTACAAACAGAAACCCCAATGGCCCAACATCTCCGCCAGGCAGTTAATCTGCTTGTTCAGGGAAAAATTGATGCGGAATTGGAACTGCGGCATGGTTCTGTTGCGGATGAAATTCTTATTGAAGCACAAACCGGAAATTACGATTTAATCATCCTTGGTTCTTCCAAAGCCTCAACCAAACTTTCTGGGTGGTTGATGGGCGATATTACCTCTCAAATCATCAATGACGCCTGGTGCCCAGTATTGGTCTTTAGAAAAACCAAATATCAAGTTGAGAGTAATACAAAGGAAGAAAATTGATATGGAATGGTTAACCAACCCCGAAATCTGGATTGGGCTTTTCACCCTGACTGCCCTTGAAATCGTTTTAGGGATTGATAATGTGGTTTTTATCAGCATCTTAGCAGGAAAACTTCCTGAGAAGCAACAAGCACAAGCAAGACGGGTGGGTCTTTCTTTGGCATTATTAACACGGATTGCGCTTTTGCTTTCTTTGGCTTGGATTATTGGCCTGTCCAAACCCATAATCACCATCGTTGGCAAAGGAATATCTGGCCGTGACCTTATTTTAATCGGTGGTGGCTTATTCTTATTAGCTAAGAGCACGCATGAAATACACAACAAGCTGGAAGGTTCGGATGGACATGCCAGCACAAAGATCACACCGTCCTTTACCAGTGTCATCGTCCAGATCCTATTGCTGGATATAGTCTTCTCGCTAGACTCGGTAATCACGGCTGTGGGCATGGTTGAGCAACTGGGCGTGATGATAGCTGCCGTAATGATTGCAGTCTTGATTATGCTTGTGTCAGCAGAAGCAATCAGCAACTTCGTAAATCGACGTCCGACAATCAAGATTCTAGCGCTCAGTTTTCTATTGTTAATAGGAATGGCACTGATTATGGAAGGTTTCCACCAACCCATCCCGAGAGGTTATATCTATTTCGCAATGGCCTTTTCTATATTTGTAGAAATAATCAACCTGCGAGTGCGAGCGTCCAAGATTGTTGCACCGGTCAAATTGCGTCAACCTTATCTGTAAGAAAATTTGGCTGACAAACTGATTGAGGATGAATAAATTATAAATGGAGTAAAGACCCCGATGCATCTTTCCGGGTACATCATAAATTCCGAAAAAGAAAAGATATTGAGGTACGTTCAAGATCCAAAACAACTATAAAAAGCTGGGTACTCTGATTGTTAACGTAGTGACAGCCACAACTTTTATATTGCAGATTATCGGTCCGGTTTTTGTCAAGTTCGCCATCAGTCGTGCTGGAGAGATTGGGCAGGCTAAATAATGGGATAATGCCTGGGCATCAAAAGGAACTCCTGAATAATCCAAAAATTCTCAAAAGGCCAGGATGGATTAGGCACGGCGGGGACAAAGGAGTTTCTGTGGAGCCAAATAATCATCAAGAAAAAAAACATTGTCCACATTGCCAGGTCCTAGTTATCTTTGATGAAATCCATACTCGTTACAAAATGGCAACAGGACAACAGAAGAAGAAAGTCGCTGTCTTTCGCTGTCCCAAATGCAAGAAAATAGTTACCACCATTGTTCCCCTTGATCAATAGAAGGCAAGAGATATGAATAAGATTTCTGTAACCCAGGCAACACAATTACTTGCGCCACCGGTTTCTGATACCGATATGCCAACGAGTGATTGGTTTTCTCTGCCTAATTCTGACCCAATTATTGATTATTTGATTGCCAATTTATGGGATCTGCCAGTTCAACCGCTAAGTTGGCAGGTGGTCCAACTTTCACAGGCCGTATATGTCTATCGCGAGCACCAAACCGGCTGGGCAATCGTTGCTAAGTTCCATACAGCCAAGACAGGGACTGACGCTGAAAGACACGCCGCCCGCGAGTACCAATACAATCAGCAGGCCCGGGAAGTTGGATTAGTAGAAAATGAACTGAGTGCCGTTCGTCCTTTAGGCGTGTGGCGAGGAGCGATATTTTTCGATTATGTAGATGGGCTTACTTTGGAGGACAAGATCGCTATTCGTCGAAGTCAACCGGGTGAACTTTCCCATATCCTGGAAAATGTGGGCAGATTTCTTGCGAGCTTTCACGCAGGAAGCCTTCAATGTGATGACGGCCAAGATTTTGGACCGGTCGCAGATTACGCTTATAAATTGGTCGATAACCTTGCAAGGCATGGTGTCATTAAAAACAATCCTGTTGTCCAGAATGGCTTTGGGCGCGTAATCGAAAAGTGGGCCACGGATCGGCGCATGTGGGATTTTCGATTGACCCTGAACCATGGGGATACTACGACTTCTAATTTTATTATCCCTCCTGGAGGTGGGGTCGTGGCCATTGATTGGGAACGCAGTGATACAGCTGACCCAGCATCTGATCTGGGCCGTTTGATGGCTGAAGTGATCCACAGCGTCAGCCATTATGGCGGCAATTTTACCGAAGGTCAAACCTTCGCCCAGCAATTGGCAAATAAGTATTGCGATTTTCTCCCCTCGGATTGGAACCATACTGCACTCTTACATAGAGCATTGTTTTATCAGGCCACCAGTACGCTGCGAATTGCCCGGAATGGCTGGTTATCGCGCCAGAATAGATTGGCATTAATTTTACAGGCGTTTGCACTACTTTCAAAATAACTCGATTGGCATGCATGATCAACTTGAAAAATCTGTACCAAATAAACATTAAATGGAAAATAAATCTGTATGAAAACCATCATTGGTACGCTTAAACTATTCAACAAGTTTGTGACACACTCCAGACCAAACAAATTTATGGATTTCTGAAATCCGAAATATTAAGACGATGATCAATATATGGCCAAATGAATTGCCTTACCCCCTCCATTGATCTGGCTATCAGCCTGGGTTTGAGAGCCGTGGTTTTCTGGGGGGTGATATTGGAAAAATGATTCATTTGACCGCAGAAGTGATGAATACTTAGAGGAGACATTATGTTGGGGCAGTTGGAAAATTTTATTATCACTAATTTACAAGTTATCTACGACACTATCGGTTGGCTTGGTGTGACTGGATTGCTGGTATTTGAAAATGCCACAGGAATTATCCCTAGCGAGATAATATTGGGCCTGGCTGGGTGGATGCTCCTGGATGCCCACGGAGCACCCTTTCACAGCATATTCATTTGGGGTGCAGTGGCTGCGATAGGCAGCTCGATTGGCGCGTCCATCACCTACTGGGCAGCAAACCTCGGAGGAAGGCCAGTCGTGGATATTATGGCTAAATTATTCCGGATCGACTCGTTGTATATCGTACAAGCCGAGCAGAAATTCCAACGGTGGGGAGCGGGCATTGTATTCTTCGGGCGCATGATCCCTGGGGTTCGTACATTGATCAATATCCCAGCCGGGCTGGCGCGGATGCATTTCCTCAAGTTCCTGATTTTTACGTGGAGTGGCACCTATCTATGGTGCACTTTCTTGCTTGGTGCCGGATTTTTTTTCGGTCATGAATGGTGGCGCATTAGCGGTTTGGTTAAAACTGCAGCACCCTGGTTGCTGGGGCTGGGACTTTTGTTGTGGGGTGGTATTTTCTTCTACAGAAAAATGGAGTGCCGCCGGGTAAATATCGCTACTTGACCTAACAACAGAAAAACATTTGTTCAAACAACCTTAAGGTGAACTTAAGGTTGTTTTTAGTTTGGTATAAGGACACCTGAAATACAACAGAGTAACATTTAATCTCACTTAAAACACCGGTAAATATATGTTATCTAAAAATAAATATATAATAGTTCAAAAGGCAATTCATAAATGATCGAATTCGAACATACTATTTTCATATTATTGTTGTTGAGTGGAGTTCTTAATTCCAAGCCTCCGAGGCAGCGTTGGGCTGCTTTAATCATATTGATTGGGGTTTTGTTAGTATTCATACCACCTGCACGCGCGATTGAAATTCCCTGGGATTTAGTTTTAGGATTAATGCTTCCATTGCTCCTTTGGCAAAACATCCGGCGAACTATCAATGCCGATTGGCGGGGGTGGAAAAGTGTATCCCTTTGGGGGATAACAGTGCTGGTCTTGGGTTCTGGGCTTTGGTTAGCCGGACAATTGAACTGGCCTGGGGCTTTGTTATTCGGTATTGTCGCTGCAAGTATGATTTGGAGAGCAGGTGAGCCAGAATCCGGTTCCAGCTATATGAGCCAGGTGGGACCACTTACGTTAGTGTTTCTACTCACTGAAATCGAAGTAGCCATTCAATCCCCCAATCATTATTTGGGAGGGATTTTTAGTGGCGCATTTTTTGGAGTTCTTGCTGCGGTATTTGGCCTCTATCTGATCCAGAAAGTATCACCCAAATGGCATTCCTGGATTGGGGTGGGGCAAGTGTATCTCGCTTATTGGTTATCATATATCGCCGGTGTTTCGGCTGTGTCCGCCGCGCTGATTAGTGTAATGATGTTTATATGGTTGAACCAGCATTACAAACTCGGTCTTCATGTAAATGCTCCTCCAGCACCTTTGAATACCTGGCCAGGTTTTATTGTAATCCTGTCCTTATTCCTGCTGCTTGGTTGGCAAGCCCACCAGCCGGTATCAGGTTTTATTGGATTTGAAGTTATTGTGGGAACCTTGATTGGATTGCTAGTATCCTGGATGGGGCGCCGCTGGGATATATCAGCTTTTCAAAAACAAAAACCCTTCTGGATGGCAGGATTATGGATAGCCGTGCTCCTTTTGCCAGCGCTCCTCATTTGGCCACGTGATATGTTGCAGGAACCGATTCAACTAGCTGTGGCCATTGGAGTTTCAGTTATGGTGATTGGTCTTTCTTACCTGGGACTTGAATTTTATTTCCCCAGAAGATCACAAACTAAGAAAATTTTAAAATATAAGTAATTACAATGCGCTCTAACAACATCGCCATTATAGGTCGAGTTTTTATAGTGTGTATCTGAAATTGAAGGAGAAAAAATGACAAAATTACTGCTCGTTATTTTGAATGACATCAGTGTGTTGCCAGAATTGTTAGATGTCTGGCGTGAAATTGGTGTCCCTGGAACCACCATCTTGAAAAGTGCCGGTGGGCACGCCTCCCGCACTTGGCTCAGCCGGGTAGGTTTGAGTGCAATCAATAACCTTTTCGAAACCAAAGAAGTCCAAACTCGCTCGCTGATCGCAGTATTTGAGGATGAAGATTTATTGGCACAAGCTATTGCTGAAGCGGAGCGAGTTGCCGGTGGTTTTAACCGACCCAGTAGTGGGGTAATTTTAGTGCTGCCGGTATCGCAGGCAATTGGATTGTACAAAACTCCTCCCCAATCCGCTCAAGAAGTGTCTCCACCTCCTCTCAGATCAGACTGGACTATTTTACGCGATACAACTATAGAAATTGTGGATTCCTTGTTAGATCTCAAACCAACTGTCGTATCAGCCGAGACATCCTTAGACGATGTCGCCCGGGCCATGCTAACACATCCAAATGTGCATGTAGTATCCGTAATCGGTGAGAATGATCGGCTGATTGGATTACTGGAACTGAGTACATTGGCCGATGACCTATTTTTCCATATTTTACCGGAAGAATTTCTCAGCGAAATCACAGACCTGGAAAAGTTAATGGACTACGCAAATAAGACTCGTGTACTCACAGCTAGAGATGCCATGAGTCCGCCGATATGGGTCAAGCCCGACGAGACAGTAAAAGAAGCTTTCAAACGTATGCATGACAATAAATTACCAGGTTTACCCGTAGTCGACGAACGCTACCAGGTTATTGGGTATATCAATTTGCTCGAATTATTGTCACTGTGCATTCAGGTCAATAATGGCGCCGACATTGCAGAGGTGAAGAAATGACCCTCATCTGGTTAGCAGGCAGTATTTTCCTTTTAACTTACGCCCTGATTGTCAGTGAAAAAATCCATCGCACAATCTCTGCGCTCTTAGGCGGTGTGGCGATGATTTTATTTGTGGTTCCTCAAGAAAAAGCGTTCCATTCAATCGACTGGAACGTCATCTTTCTTCTGGCAGGTATGATGGTGATCGCCAACGTCCTGAAAGAGACGGGACTGTTCCAATGGATTGCTTTACAAGCGGTGCGTTTAGGAAAGGGCGATCCTTTTAGGGTGCTTATAATCCTGTCATTGATCACCGCAATTACTTCAGCCCTCTTAGATAATGTGACTATTGTTGTCTTGATCGCTCCAGTGACCTTGTTTGTCGCCGCAACATTGCGGGTTAGTCCAGTCCCGTTTTTGATTGCTGAAATTCTAGCTTCTAATATCGGGGGTATGGCTACCCTGGTTGGTGACCCTCCCAACATCCTGATAGGAAGCGCGACCGGACTAGATTTTGTGACCTTTGCGTCAAATATGGGGCCAATTTCTGCAATCATAATGGTCGGGTTTATTGGTTTGGCTCGCCCCTTATTTAAAAAGGATTTAGCAGTTCTAGATCAAAGCAGCGTAGATATTGCTGAATTGAATGCTTCCGCTTTAATTACAGACCCCGTGTTACTTCGCAAATCATTGATTGTGATGTCTGGGGTTATCATTGGATTTTTACTGCACGGGGCATTACATCTGGAGCCAGCAACTATTGCTTTGGCTGGGGCAACCCTGTTGATGCTCTGGAGCAAAACGGATCCCCATTACGCATTGCGGGATATTGAGTGGACCACGTTATTCTTTTTCTTTGGTCTATTCATCATGGTTGAAGCTCTTGTTGAAGTGGGATTAATTGAAATTGTTGCCGATGCGGCTTTGCGTCTAACCGGCGGTAATTTACAACTGACCTCTATTCTGTTGATCTGGTTTTCCGCTATTGCATCTGGGATTGTCGATAATATTCCTTATACAGCCACCATGATCCCGATCGTAGAAAATTTAAGCCAGGTAATGTCTGCTAATCCTCTGTGGTGGTCTTTGGCCCTAGGGGCCTGCCTAGGTGGTAATCTGACCCTTGTTGGCGCGGCAGCGAACGTTGTTGTCGTCAGCCTGGCCGAAAAAAGTGGTAATCCAATTAGCTTCAAGCATTTCTTTCGTTACGGGTCCATAGTTACGTTGATGTCCCTGATCCTGGCTAGCGGCTATGTCTGGTTACGGTACCTCTAATCGAAGAAAATGAAGTTTCTATAAAATTAGTGGAGATCCAAAAAATAGAAGGAAAAAGAATTACGATGGAGGTGCGATATTATGAATATATTGCATCATAACAGGTGACAAGAGTGTCAGGTTAAACATTCAATCAATTAAAAGGAGCATTTGAAATGGATATATTAATATTAGTAATTTTTGTTTTGGCAATATTGGGTTTAGGAATCAAGATAGTGAGACCCGTAGAAGTAGGGATTGTAGAATTTCTTGGAAAATATTCAAGAACTGCCGATGCGGGTTTTAACTGGATTGTTCCCGGGATATTTAAAATGTACCGAATTAACATCACAGAACGACGGGTAGACATTGATCCTCAATCAATTATCACCAGAGATAAATTAAATGCCGTAGTTGACGGAGTTGTTTATTACAAGGTGGCAGAGGCCCAACATGCTATTTACAATGTAAATAACTTCCAAGCATCTGTACCGTCTCTTGCCAAAACAACATTAAGGGCAGTAATTGGAAAAATGACCTTAACAGAGGCCAACGAAAACAGAGATAAAATTAATGTAGAAGTGGAAAAAATCTTATCTAAAGGTGTGGCCAAATGGGGAATTGAAGTCGTAAGAGTTGAGCTACAGCGGATCGAACCCCCACCAGATGTTCAAGATGCCATGAATCAGGTTGTGAAAGCAGAAAACGAAAAAATAGCAGCACTTGATTTAGCAACCGCCATCGAAACCCAGGCAGACGGAGAACGACGGGCAGAAATTAAGAAAGCGGAAGGCATTGCCGCTGCGATCAGGTTAAAAGCAGATGCAGATGGGGACGCAATCAAGATCGTGAACGAAGCAGCGGAAGAATATTTTGTTGGAAACGCCCAGCTGCTTAAAAAGCTAGAAACTGTAAGCGAAGCTTTGAGAGATAATGCCAAGATAATTGTTCCCACCGGAAGTGATTTGGTTAATGTTATCAGTGATCTAGCTGGCACTACTGTTCCACTTTCTAAGAAATAAAAGAAATACCCGACAAATTGCGTATAACTGATATTTTTTTACATGGCTACGGGCTCACAGTGAGGAAGAAGTGGTTAACGATTGAGTTAACCATTTCTTAATTTAAGCCAAAGTATTGTTCAAAAAGTTTGACGGAATTGAACCTGAACGGGGAGCCTGATGCAATTGCTGGTTATAAAAACAGTCCTGGTGAATGAGGCCCTGGGATAAACCGAATGGTATGGTGTGTCTGATCTTATATAAGATCTACTTGAGTTGAATGATTCAAGTAGATCACGGTTAGATGCATTGGATCAAGTTCATCGCTGATTGGAATATCCTGAATAAAAAAGAATAGGAAGACATGGAGCGAGATATTATAGTGAATGTCGCGGGAGGTAGAAATTTACTGTTTTTCCTTAAATGAAATATCCCCTTGGCGAACGCTTTCTTTGATGCAATTTAACCGGAAAATCCCTCATAACGAAGGATTTTAAGCCTGCCTAGCCAAGAATCACTAAGATTTGCCCTCTAAACATGAGAGAGTGGGGGATGAATAATGGGGGGCGTCTGACATCAAATCAGGTGGGTTCTTGACACCATTGACAGCAAGTCATTGGAATCTCTTGAACAATTGACAAAAAGCCGATTGTTTTTTCACAACCCGGAATTGAAAGTATCTAGAACCACCTTTGCCGTTCTTCATTAATATAAGTGTATAAGTGATTTTCATTGGTGGGGACATAGTTTCAAACAAGACTAATTATTTTTAGGTATCTGATATCTAGTCAGGCGAGGAAAGTGATAACTAAAAACTTATGTTATTTGGCATTTGTTTTTTTTGATTTTCAATGTAATACTGGGGTTAGAAAAAATCCATATTATCAGAGGTGTAAAAGAAAAATGGATAACAAGGCATATAACCCTTTCACAACAGCTCAGGCTCAGTTTGATCATGCAGCCGAATTGCTTGAATTAAATCAAGCGACTAGAGACTTCCTTCGTTTTCCAATGCGGGAATATCAATTCAGCATTCCTGTGAGAATGGATGACGGGAGCGTAAAGATCTTTCGAGGATTCCGGGTTCTGCACAACGATGCCCGCGGTCCAGGAAAAGGTGGCATACGATTCCATCCCCAGGAAACTGCCGATACAGTAAGGGCGCTTGCTATGTGGATGACCTGGAAATGTGCTGTTGTGGATATTCCCTTGGGAGGTGCTAAAGGCGGGATTATCTGTGATCCCCATAATTTAAGTCTCCTGGAACAAGAGCGTCTCTGCCGGGGATGGGTTCGGCAGCTGGCTAAGACTATTGGTCCACTCTCCGATGTTCCAGCACCTGATGTTATGAGCAATTCACAACATATGTTGTGGATGTTGGATGAATACGAGACCATTCATGGTGCGAAATACCCGGGGTTTATCACTGGAAAACCGGTTGAAATGGGAGGCTCATTAGGCAGGAAAGAGGCTACTGGCTACGGAGTGATGATTACCGTCCGGGAAGCAATGAAAGAGCTCGAGATCAACATCCAGGATACAACCGCAAGTTTCCAGGGCTTTGGCAATGTCTCCCAATATGCCATTGAACTCTATCAGAAGATGGGTGGAACACCCACCTGTGTTTCTTCCTGGAATCAAGAAGAGCAGATGGCTTATTCCTTCCGCAAAAAAGATGGATTCAACCTCAAAGAGTTGATGTCTGTGACAGATCATTTTGGAGAGATTGACAAGAAGAAAGTTCAGGATTTGGGCTTTGAGGTGCTTCCCAGCGATGCCTGGTTGGAACAGGATGTCGATTTACTTGTACCTGCAGCTTTGGAAAATCAGATCACCGGTGATAATGCAAATAAGATATCCAAAAAAACCAAGATCATTGCCGAAGGAGCAAATGGACCAACAACTCCAGATGCGGACAAAATTATAAAAGAAAAGAAAATTTTGGTGATCCCCGACTTCCTGGCAAATGCGGGAGGTGTAACTTGTAGCTATTTTGAGCAGGTCCAGAGCAACGCCAATTATTACTGGGCAAAAGAAGAAACTCTGGGGAAACTGGATCTAAAAATGACCAATGCCTATGTTGATGTCAGCAAGTTTGCCAAAACTAATAAATTATTCATGCGTGATGCGGCTTACATGATCTCTGTAGATCGTGTGGCAAAAGCCTGCAAAACTCGCGGGTGGGTATAACACGAGCTAATGAATACAAAACCGGGGGCGTCGGATCAACAAGATTTGATCCCGTTTGATCGCAATATCAGCGAGCCAGGCCACCGTGTCCGTGTTATCGGGACGGGCTCTATTGGGGGGAAAGCACAGGGTCTCGTATTTCTCAACAAACTACTTTTATTGGGTGATCATATAGTAGATATTTCTGAAATCTCGGTTGGTATACCTAATACGACCGTGATTTGCACAGATGTCTTTGATGCATTCTTAGAAGAGAATCATCTTTATGACATCGCTTATTCAGATAGCACTGATGACCAGATTGCCCACGCATTTCAGAATGCAGAGTTACCATTTAATATTCTGGGAGATCTTCAGGCATTAATAGGACAGGTTTACACACCCCTGGCTATCCGCTCATCTAGTTTACTAGAAGACGCAACTTATGAACCATTTGCCGGCATCTATGCAACAAAAATGATTCCCAACCACCAGTACGATCCTGGAATTCGATTTCAGAAATTATCTGAGGCGATCAAATTTGTGTATGCCTCAACTTTCTTTAATAGTGCCAATAGTTACCGGAATGCAACCAACCATAATCATTCCGAAGAGAAAATGGCTGTGATCATTCAGGATGTTGTGGGTTCCCGCCACAGTCTGCGATTTTATCCTGAATTATCAGGTGTAGCACGATCCTACAACTTTTATTCTATTGGCAAGGCACAACCAGAAGATGGTGTTGTTAATCTCGCCCTTGGGCTTGGAAAAACCATTGTTGATGGTGGGGTATCCTGGTCGTATTCACCAACTTATCCGAAAATTGGACCCCCATTTGGATCAACGGATGATCTCTTAAAAAACAGTCAAAAAGAGTATTGGGCAATAAACATGGGAACTCCCCTGGTCTATGATCCAATCCGGGAAACCGAGTATCTGGTTAGAGAGAATTTAACTACGGCAGAAAAAGATGGCACGCTTGGCTTTCTCTGTTCAACATATGATCCCCAATCGGATCGGCTCCAAATCGGAATGGCAAATCCAGGACCTCGTGCTCTAACCTTTTCTCCTTTATTACAACTAAATCAACTCCCTTTTAATATTCTGATCAAGTCTTTCCTCGATGTTTGTGAAACGGAGTTAAAGAATCCTGTCGAAATCGAATTCGCCATGACGTTTAATCCTCCAACTCTGGGATTACTTCAAGTAAGATCTATGGTTATCACATCGGAGACCGTGAAAGTAACAGAGGAAGATTTATCCCATGAAAACGCTTTGGTAGCATCTGTGAATGTATTGGGAAACGGAGTGATTGACGATATTCAGGATATAGTATATGTTATCCCAGATCAATTTGAGCTTGAGCAAACCCGTCGGATTGCTGATGATCTGGAAAAAATTAACAAGGGGCTGGTTGAGCAGGGTAAATCGTATTTATTGATCGTTTTTGGCCGCCTGGGAAGTTCGGATCCCTGGCTGGGTATACCTGTCAATTGGGGGCAGATATCCGGAACCAGGGTGATTATTGAGACTTATCAAGAGGAATTCAGTGTAGATATGAGTCAGGGATCTCATTTTTTCCATAATATGACAAGCCTTGGTGTCAGCTATATCTCCCTCTCCCGAACTGGAAAATTCAGACTAGATTGGGATTGGCTAAGCCATCAGAAGGAAATTAGGAAAACCCAATATGTCCGGCATGTGCGGCTGCCATCCCCGTTATATATTAAAATTGATGGTAGATCTGGTCGAGGAGCAGTATTAAAAACTCGGAGTAAAAATGAGTGAAAATATTGAAAAACCGCTCAACAGCCTGGTTGAAGAACTCAAGGAAAGAGCCAAAGAACTGAATTGCTTGTACGAGGTTCAGGAAACTCTGGGCCAACCGGGAGTAAAAACACAAGAGGCTCTTAATAGAATTATCGAAGTAATACCCCCTGGTTGGCAGTATCCTGAAATCTGTCAATCAGAAATTACTTTTGGTGAAAATGTTTTCCAATCAGCAGAGTTTGTAAAAACACCCTGGGTACAGCACTCAGACATCATTATGCAGGACCAGGCAGTAGGCAGGATCAGTGTTTATTATACGGAAGAAAAACCAGATCTTGATGAAGGGCCGTTCCTGATTGAAGAACGCAGATTAATAAACACGATTGCTGATCAGGTAGGAAATTTCCTCTTACACCAGCGCCTGCAGGACGTATTTGAAAGACAAATCAAGACTGATGCTGAGCCCAAAGCAGGATGGCAGGTGGTTTTAAGTTTGCTGCAAAAAACTGATCCTAGCCTGTTAATAACTATTTCCAGGAAAATGGTCCACTATCTTAGTGGAAGAGGGATTAAAGAAGCCGATGGGCTGCTGGAACTTTTCAGTTCAGCCTATAGGGAAGAACGGGAGATTCTCGAAACAAATTATCCCTATCAACTAAAGTCTGACTCTGATGCTATTGGCACACTTGATAAAGTCTATAAACTTGCCGGGATGTACCTGGATGAAGATGAAATTTTGGCCAATATCCAACAGTGGATTCGGGAAGATCAATCCGGGTTTCTGATTAACATGCTTGTTCAGCCCGGCCGTTCCTTAACTGATATTATTGGCGCTCTTGATCGATTTCAACATTTATCAACTCAGGGATTGGAATTATCCGCAGCCAGAGAACAGAGTGTCCGTGTTTCTCTTATTCGCCGTTTGCTCAGCGAACATGAAAATTTCATTCTCACTGCTAAAAAACACATTGAAATTAAGGATATTAACGATTTGTCAGCAAGAATAATATTCCAGCCTGGCAGTTATGGAAAACTGGGAGGAAAAAGTGCTGGAATTTTCCTGGCAATGGAGGTTATCAAAAAGGCACTCAACAACCAGGAGCTTTTAAAACAAGTAAAAACACCAAAAACCTGGTACATCGTATCGGATACCATATTTTCCTATATTGAGCACAATAATTTGGAAGAGATCATTGAGCACAAGTATTTGAATATCGGAGAGGTCCGCCAGGAATATCCATATATCGTTCATATCTTTAAAAATTCTCCCCTTCCACCTGATATTGTTAAGGGGCTATCAATGGCGCTGGATGATTTTGGCGATGTCCCCCTGATTGTTCGCAGTTCAAGTTTATTGGAGGATCAGGTAGGCATGTCTTTTGCCGGAAAATACAAAAGTTTGTTCGTTGCCAACCAGGGAAGCAAAGAAGAACGAATAGAAAGTTTAATGGATGCGATATCCGAAGTTTATGCATCCATGTATGGTCCGGATCCAATTGAGTACAGATTTGAACATGGATTAATTGACCACCATGAAGAAATGGGGGTCCTGATCCAGGAGGTTGTGGGGAGAAAGATTGGACCTTATTATTTCCCAACGTTTGCTGGAGTCGCCTTCAGCCAGAATGAATTCCGATGGTCGAGCAGAATTCAAAAGGAAGATGGTTTGGTCCGTATTGTGCCCGGATTGGGGACTCGAGCAGTAGACCGCTTGAGTGATGATTATCCGATACTGGCTGCTCCTGGCCAACCAGGGTTGCGTGTAAATACTTCATTGGATGAAATCGTACGTTATTCACCCCGAATGATTGATGCGATCAATCTGGAAAAGGGCACATTTGAGACCATAGAAATCCAACAACTTCTAAAAAAACACGGCACCGACTATCCAAATATTAAGCAATTAGTGTCAATTATCACCCAGGATCAGGCCCAAATTCCCACTGGATTAGGACCTGATTTCGAAAAAGACAATCTTATATTTACCTTCGATGGATTGTTTTCTGATTCTCCCTTTTTATCCCTATTGCGGGCGGTACTCTCTGAGCTTGAGGAGAAACTGAATCATCCTGTAGATATCGAGTTTGCCTGCGATGGAGATGATTTTTATTTGCTGCAATGCCGCTCCCAGAGTTATGGTGTAGAGAATATACCTGCCGATATCCCAGTAGATGTTCCTGAAGAAAAAACGATCTTCACCGCCAATCGATATATTTCAGATGGAATTATCCCGAATATCACCCACATAGTATATGTAGATCCGGAAAAATACAGTCAAATCCCCACCCGTGAGGAAATGCTTGAAGTTGGTCGTGCCATTAGCAGGTTAAATAAAATCCTGACTAAAAGAAAATTCATCTTAATGGGACCAGGCCGCTGGGGCAGCCGAGGTGATATTAAACTGGGCGTCAACGTAACTTACTCAGATATCAATAACACAGCGGTGTTAATTGAAATCGCTCAAAAACGGGGAGATTATATCCCCGACCTCTCATTTGGAACTCATTTTTTCCAGGATTTGGTTGAATCTGCCATCCGCTATATTCCTCTTTATCCTGATGATTATGGTATTTTGTTCAACCGCCAATATTTGTTGGAATCAAATAATTCCTTCCGGGAAATACTTCCAGAGTTCGCTCACCTGGGAGAAATTATCCATGTGGTTGATGTTAAGCAATCCTCAGAAGGTCAGGTGCTGAAAATCCTGATGAATGCTGAAAAAAATCTAGCCCTGGCATTGTTAACTGAGGAAGACGATTCTGTCGAATCCCAGCCCAGTGTTAAATCACAAGCACATCTCAGGTCCAGGGTGGATCATTGGCGCTGGCGGATGCAAAGCGCGGAGAGGATTGCCGCCCTGATTGATCCAGACCGATTTGGGATTAAAGGGTTTTATATATTCGGAAGCACAAAGAATGCCACCGCAGGCCCTCAGAGTGACATAGATTTGTTAATCCACTTTGGCGGAGATGAGAACCAGCAAAAGGAACTGATGATCTGGTTGGAAGGCTGGAGCTTAAGCCTCAGCCAATTTAATGAAAGGCGAACAGGCTACAAGACAGACGGTTTATTGGATATCAATATCATTACGGATGAAGATATAAAAAACCGCACCAGTTATGCGGTTAAAATCGGTGCGATATCCGATGCGGCTTTACCACTCACGATGGGGATAGCCAAGGAATAAAGCAAATTAATGGGTTGGGGAGTAAGGAAGAAATACCAGGCTTAACATAATTCCCGGGATGCTTCCCGGGGATGGTTCGGATCAAATCTCACCAACGCCAGCTCCGGTCCATCATAGGCAGCGGACAATGCCGTTGTTTCCCCAAGCTGCTCCTTCCAGAATCCCGTTAATCTGGCGGACTCGTGGACATGACCGTGTAAGGTCAATAACGGTTGGCGATCCAATAGTAAATTTTTCACCGCGATACTACCGACATGTACATCCAGCGGTACATGGTCGATCATCTTTCCGTCCAGGTCAGCCCGATCCAGATTGGTCTTGTAAGGTGGCGTATGGAAAAGCAAAATCGACTTTGATAGATCGTTGTTCCCTATCAGGTTATTAAGATCTCCTTGAATAGTCGCATATTGGATTATATTTAGCGGTTGTTCAACAGAATGCCAGCCCTCTTCCGGGGCGATACAACCCGGATCAACATATCGTGAGATATCATATCGTTCCCAATCTTTATTAAGGAAAGGGGTTGGTGGAACGCAGGCATATCCAAAAATAGTATACGGACCAAATTGAACTGATTTGTTATGAATATATTCCCAAATCTTATCCCGTTCCATATAGTGGAACAGGTCTTCTTCCTGGCTTTTTCCATCGTCATTACCAAGAATTAAAAAAACCCGGGGATAATCCGATCCCAGCTTGGTTTTTAATGCGATGAATTCCTGGGACAAATATTCACTAAGAAAATCACTTTCGCCCCTGGATCCGAATGAAGGCAGCAAATCTCCCCCAAGAAACACTGCCCCCGGTTTCTCCTGTTTGATCTTTAAAAATAGCGCTTTATAGCGGCGTTTCTGTCCATGCAGGTCTGATACAAAAAAACATTGGTTCATTGATCTTTACTTACCTTACAGTGAATAATGAATAGACCCGAGTCCTGTCATTTGGAAGAACTCCTTGTTAATAGCATAACACGGTCTTTCTTTGGGAGGGATATAAAGCCTCCCTATCAAAAAAAGAAAAGCAGGCGATTACCAGGAATCTCTAATTTTTTATATTTTTAATTAAGATGGGGCTAGGGTCCCCTATTACTCCAATAACGAATTCTCCACGACATCCAAAATGGTGTAACATAAGAGAGTAGGTCATTGTACAGTTAACTCGCTGAGAATTCATATGGCTTCACCACTCCTTACGACAAAACTCTTTATCCCTCCCTCGCGGAAAGAGCTTGTACCTCGCCCGCGATTGATTGAGCGATTGGATTCGGGTCTCGATCACAAATTGACCCTTATCTCCGCTCCGGCTGGCTTTGGCAAAACTACCTTGGCCAGTGAGTGGGTGGATAAATTACGATTGAATGATGATATCGATTATTGGATCGCCTGGTTTTCACTGGATGAAGGCGACAATGACTTGGCGCGTTTCCTGACTTACTTTATCACGGCTTTGAATCAAATCGAAGGGACTCAAGCAGCTATTGGGGAAAGTGCGCTGACCATGATTTGAGTTGGTGTTTGACCTGTTTCCAACTGCATATCAGTTCGCGGAAGGCATGAGCATCCGGATAACGATTACATTTGCAGACGACGGCAACTTCGACACGCCGGTTCTGGATCCCACTCCCACGCTCGAATTACTTCGGAATAACACTTATCTATCTTATGTGGAATTACCCGTTGTAAATGTTCCGTAATAAACTATTAAGTTGCAGGGACTTGGAGATTTATCAAAAATTATTGGTACCTGCAACGAGTAATAATACCCGAAAGTAAAAAGGAACAATAAATGAAGAAGAAAATGATTAAATTCGATTTATTCATTTTCTCCTTACGGGAAATATATCTGATACCAATCTAAGGAGGTTCAATGGAATATAAATTGATAACCATTAAAAAACTTATCTATAAAGGAGAATAATGATGAAGAATTTGCAGAAGATAGGTGGCTTTGCAGCACTGTACTCTGGTGTGGCATTATTAGTGGCTATGGTGGGTTTCCTCGTGGTAATAGGCACTCTTGGTGTTTCCGACCCTGTCCAGAAAGTGGCTCAACTCGTGGACAATCAAGCCTTACTGTACATCTTAATGCTCATCTCGTATGTGCTTTGGGGAATTATTTTTATTGTCCTGGTGCTCGCGCTCAACGAGCGATTAAAGGCTGGCTCATCTGCAATTATGCAGATAGCGACTGCCATCGGGCTTATCTGGGCCTGCATTGTGATTGCAAGCGGTCAGGTATACAACCTTGGCATGGGTGTTGTCGTCAATCTTTATGAGACAGATCCGGCTCAAGCTGCGACGGTCTGGATGGCGATTGAATCTGTAGTTAATGGATTAGGAAGTGCAGGTGGTGAAATTCTTGGCGGTATATGGTTTCTACTTGTAAGTTGGGCAGCTTTGAAGACAGGAGAGTTTTCAAAGGCACTGAACTACCTTGGATTGTTGATCGGTGTGACGGGTCTCATATCAGCTGTCCCGGGACTCTCCCTGGTCGCAGCCATTTTTGGGCTGGGAAAGATAGTGTGGTCCCTATGGCTGGGGATCGTCATGTTGCGCAGTACGACAAGCGCGATGGCGTAAAAAACGAGCAACGTGTAGGAGTATTGGAGAGGGCGGCTCAACCCTGATCCAATACTCCTATTTCATCAAACTCAGGCGTTAGATTTTCTAAACCTTTAGTCTTGCTTGCAGAAAACATTTCTAAAAATGATCGGATCAAAATGTTCATGGAGGAGGATATGAAAGCGATTGTATACACAGAATTCGGACCACCGGATGTTCTTCAACTCAAAGAGGTAGAAAAACCCACTCCGAAAGGGAATGAAGTACTGATACGAATTTATGCGACATCAGTACAATACGGGGACCTGGTGGCTCGAAATTCGAGAAATATCTCCCCTCGCGAGTTCCATATGCCTTTCCTCTTCTGGCTCATCAACAAAACGTATTTTGGTTTCAGAAAACCAAGAATAACTATCCTGGGTGCTGAGTTAGCCGGGGAAGTTGAAGCAATAGGTAAAGCTGTAAAACTCTTTAGGAAAGGTGACCAAGTTTTTGGATATCGCGGGCAGAGCATGGGTGCCAACGCAGAGTATGTATGTATGCCTGAAGATGGGATGGTGGCAATAAAACCGACCAATATGACTTATGAGGAAGCCGCCGTTGTTCCTTATGGGGCATTTGTCGCCTTGAATCACCTTAGAAAAGTAAATATCCAGAGCGGACAAAAAGTCCTTATCAACGGCGCTTCTGGAGGGATTGGTTCAGCTGCGGTCCAGCTTGCCAAGTCTCACTTTGGGGCAGAAGTTACCGGGGTATGCGGCACCCCAAGATTGGATTTCGTGAAATCTCTGGGAGCGGATAAGGTTATCGATTACACTCAAGAGAATTTTACCCAAAGCGGTGAGACCTATGATTTAATTTTTGATATATTAGGGGTGAGTTCGTTTTCGCGTTGTAAAAGCTCGCTAAAGCCAAACGGACGCTATCTTTTAGCCAGCTTTAAGATGAAACAGCTTTTTCAAATGTTATGGACTTCATTGATAGGCAATAAGAAAGTAATATGTGGGATAGCATCCGAAAAGCCCGATGATCTCATTTTTATCAAAGAGCTTGTTGAGGCGGGGAAGATCAAATCGGTCATCGATAGATGTTTTCCGTTGGAACAGGCTGCCGAGGCGCACCGCTATATCGAAGAAGGGCGCAAAAAAGGAGCAGTAGTCATCACTTTGGAACATAACAACTAAGCCTAACAAATTCATAGGTCCGGGCTTAAACAAACTTTCTACTTGATCCATTGAACCAAACAATGGAGAGGAGTTTACTTAATGAGAACATTAGTCGCGGTATTTCTTATTATCCATGGAATATTACACTTCTGGTATGTCACCGTCAGCCTCCGGTTGATTGAATATAAGCCCTGGATGGGTTGGTCGGGAGAGTCATGGTTGCTCACAAGCAGACTTGGAGATGGAGGTGCGCGCACCATCGCGGCAGTTTTGTATTCCTTGGCCGCCATGAGTTTTGTGGTTTCGGGAGCGGGTATGTTGATGGATAAGCCGTGGTTTCGCCCTGTGTTGGTAGGCTCTGTTGTTGTCTCCCTCATCGCTACTTTATTATTTTGGGCTGGAAAAGATTCTACGATGATGTTCGTTGAAATTCTCGTCTTAGGAGTTCTAATTATCGCTTTTATGTAAGCATCGAATCTCATTAATTACTGCTATGAAGGTCGGGGGTTATTCTTTGCACCAGCATGCCCCCGTCGAGTAGGCTACGGATCATGTCCGTTTCCTCTCACAAAACACAGTCAAGGCCACACCTGCAACATCTATGGCCAACTTGGTGTCCACAACTGGATAAAAGCTAGTGCATGACAAGTAATTCAAGCTCGTTCATCTGATCGGGTCATCAATTGAAATCAAATTAAGGAGTTTGCCGTTTTTTCTATAGACGCAATTCGTTCCATTGAGGAGAAAATTATGAATAATTCAATCTTGATCCCCCTGGAAAGAAGGGATAATTCTCCCCTTGATTAAGAGCCAATAATTCTGGTTGGTATCTAGCTTTCCCCCAGGCACACAACCACGGCGGCGGCCATATCCCGGGAATGAGTCAGGCTCACAGACCAGGTGGTGTAACCCCAAAATCCGGCGATCTGGGCAGCCCGGCCAGAAAGGCGCAGGGTAGGTTTCCCTGAAGACTCATTCATTACTTCCATATCTTTCCACGACACCGGACCGATGCCGGTGCCCAAAGCTTTGGAGCAGGCCTCTTTAGCCGCAAACCTGGCTGCCAGTTCGGCAGCGATCACCCTGGGTTCTGCATTAACAATCTTTTTGGAACGCAGCGGAGCCAGTTCGGCATCGGTAAAGATCCTTTTCAGGAAACGTTCGCCGTGGCGTTCAAGAGCTTTTTGGATGCGGTCGATCTCAATCAGGTCTATTCCGGATGATAGATGCATAATTACAGTCCCGCGGTTGATATGGCTAATTTGTCAGGATCCAGGTAGATTCGGGCGGCTTCCAGGATACTTTCCTGAGAAACCCCGGAAACCATTGTTTCGTATTGCTGAAAATAATCCAATCCTAGTTGATGGCGTTCGATGGTTATTAAAGCGTTCGCCACTCCGCCGTTAGATTCCAGGGAAAGAGGAAGTTTGCCGATATAGCTGGATTGAACATCCGCTAATTCTTCCTCGGAGACTGGATCTGTTATAAATCGTTTGATCTCTTCAGTGA
>Ga0255364_10026_pt1 | contig 45392 bp, 37 predicted proteins | sample ANMaggSSYBR01G12_FD_182087 | JGI IMG/M metagenome (GOLD analysis project Ga0255364, IMG submission 182087) | Sediment cell enrichment communities from methane seep in Santa Monica Basin, California, United Staets - ANME aggregate JGI... | ecosystem: Environmental > Aquatic > Marine > Cold seeps >...
ATCATCAGCATACTCCCAAGCAGTTTGACGCCAATCGCTTGTTCTGGATTTCCCAGTAATTTAAATAAGGATGTTTGGGCAGTGATGGGCCAATCTTCCAGCGACCCCGGGTTCATCGAGGCGGTTTTGCCCAGCTGGTAGGTTTCTTTGAGATGGGAGAGCAGCGCCTCCCCGGCTGCCCGGAGAGCCATCTGGCTGATCTCTTCCGCGTAATATTTTTCCAGGAGGTCGTCCTTGCTTTGAGTCCATTCGTACATCTCTCTGCCGCTGGTTGTTAGATAAGGAAACACCCGGTGAACATCATTCAAGTTTACCTGCATGACCCGGCTTTCCATCCGGATACCACCCAGAACGACACCAGTATCATCTCTTTTTTCGATACCGGCAATGGTGTACATTGCCCGCGGCCGGCTGATGCGGTCGGCTTCCTCCACCAGTTCAAGGACTAACCCCTCATTATTGCTGCCCTTTTTTACGTGCAGTTTCCTGAAAATATTTGCTGTGGATGGATTAAATTCGATCCGATCCAGGATTACTGGGTCCATTTTGTTTCCTCTGATCCTGCTTGATTGATGATCACCTATTGTAGCATGGGGAAGAGGGAGATGGACGCGTCCGGCGCCGTTAGATTGAGGTTCTTAATTTACTTTTTTAATGAAAGCTGAAGAGAAGGCTCGAATCTAACCATGCTACAATAGATAACAATTGTTTAGAACAATATTATTTGAGCCATGTTTATACTAGCAATTTCACCCATACTTGTCATCCTGCTCTTGATGGTTGGTTTTCGCTGGGGGGCATCCAGAGCTGGAGGAGCAGGTTATCTGACCGCCATTCTGGTTGCCTGGATCTGGTTTGGAATCAATCCAGAAACTCTATCCTATGCTCACGCCAAGGCTGTTTTTCTAATCCTGGATGTGCTTCTTATCATCTGGACTGCGTTTTTATTATTCCGGGTGGTCGACGAAGCTGGTGGAATTAAAATCCTGAGCAAATCACTTCCCTACTTAACTGCTGATAAAGGAATGCAGGCTTTGATTATTGGCTGGATTTTTGCTTCCTTTTTACAAGGCGTGGGAGGGTTTGGTGTCCCGGTAGCAGTGATTGCACCTATCCTTGTTGGTTTGGGTTTTTCTCCTCTCAGCGCGGTGGTAATTCCATCCCTGGGACACAGCTGGGCGGTAACATTTGGATCACTGGGGGCATCCTTTAATGCCATGATGGCAGCCACAGGACTGGATTGGCAAGTTCTGGCTTCCCCTGCCGCAATTTTCCTGGGGATTACTGGGATCTGTGTTGGGTTTGCTGCGGCTTATGCAGCCGGGGGCTGGAAAACTATCCGCCGTTTAGCGCTGCCGATTTTCATCATCGGTGTGGTTATGTCGACCGCGCAATACTTGACAGTCACCCTGGGATTTTGGAGCATTGGCGGATTAATAGGCGGTACAACAGGGCTGCTGATCGGCATCCCTCTCGCCTGGAAGTACAAAGGAAATGGAAAATCACTGGGAAAGTTGGACTGGAAACCACTGCTGATTTCCCTGGCTGGATATGGTGTCCTGGTAGTTCTCACTTTGTTTATCCAGCTGGTTCCTCAGTTGAATCGTTTTCTGAGTCAGGTCCAGTTTGGTTTTGATTTTCCGGCTACGAGAACTCTTGCAGGGTACATGGTGCCCGCCGGTCCTGGCAGACAGATAACCATTTTCCGCCATGCCGGTATGATTCTGCTGGTTTCTTCAGCTGCAGCTTACCTGATATTTAAAAGTGCCGGGTGGTATGAAGCTGGTTCTCTTTCCAGGATCCTGGGCAGTACGGGGAAACGTGTTATCTCTTCCAGCGTGGGCATCACTTCCATAGTAATGATGGCGGTAATCATGCAGCATGCGGGCATGACAGATACCCTGGCCCGTGGGTTTTCTTCCTCGCTTGGTTGGTTTTACCCAGCTTTATCTCCCTGGATTGGCGCCCTGGGAGCAGTGATGACGGGCAGTAATGCCAATTCAAATTTGGTTTTTTCCCTCCTTCAGCTGCGGACAGCTGAACTGTTGGGTTTGCCGGCTGCGATAATCCTGGCTGCTCAAACCACCGGCGGGGCGCTGGGATCTGTCGTCGCGCCAACAAAGATAATTGTGGGGGCAAGCACAGCAGGGCTGGAGGGTCAGGAAGGTGATATTTTGAGAAAACTGCTGCCTGCCATTTGTGTGCTGCTTTTAATCATCAGTATCATTACCATGATTGGGATAATACTCATATGAAAAAGCTGTTTCCCTGGTTAAGGGAAAACCCAAGTCTTTATTATCTGATTCTGTTCCTGTTAATGATTCTTTCGGGAATAATCCTGTTTTTTGCCGTGCAGTCTGGCAGAAGCAACCTGGTATATGTTTGTTTGATTATCTTGATTATGGCAAATGCGGCTGCAGTGTTTAAAAAAATCTAACCAGAATATTGCTTGTTAGAGTGATAAAAGATTCTTGACAAGAGTGGAAGATGATTGGAATAAATTCAATTTCTACCGGCTGGTTAAGTTGAGAACAACCTGATAGGATTTGATAGCAGAGATAAACATAATTATTGTTATAGGATTAATATAGATTTTCCCGCCGGTTACCAGAAAAAGAACCGGGAGAGGGGAAGGATAAAAAGATTATTATGCAGGAAGTAGCGATAATTGGAATTGGACAAGTACCGGTAAATGAACATTGGGGTAAACGGCTGGTTGAATTGGCTGGGGATGCGGTGTTTGCCGCCCTGGCGGACGCTGAATTAAGCCAGGTTGAGGCGCTTTACGTTGGCAATATGATGGCGGGGCAGCTGGATAAACAGACGCATCTGGGAGCCCTGATTTCAGATTGGGTTGGTATGCGGGGAATCGAGGCCATGACTGTCGAGGCAGCCTGTGGTTCTGGCGCCCTGGCATTAAGAACTGCCTTGATTGCGGTCGCGTCAGGTATCGTGTCCAGCGCGCTGGCAGTCGGGGTTGAAAAAATGACCGATACTTCTCCCGCGGAAACCACCGCGGCGCTGGCAACTGCGGCGAGCGCAGATTGGGAAGCGGTACATGGAGTAACTTTTGTGGGATTGAATGCGCTCATTATGCGCCGTTATATGTACGAATATGGCTGGAAGCATGAGGATTTCGCCCCTTTTTCAATTAATGCACATGCCAACGGCGCGAATAATCCTAATGCCCGTTTCCAGTCACCAATCACAGCAGAGATTTATAAAAATGCCGCCATGATCGCCGATCCGATCAATTTAATGGATGCCTCACCTATCGGTGATGGCGCCGCTGCGGTTGTGGTTGTTCCCGCCGACCTGGTAAAGAATCGAAAAGGAAAACGGGCAATAAAGATTGCTGGATCTTCTGTTGCGACGGATGCCCTAGCAGTCCACGACCGGCATGACCCCCTGTGGTTGACCGCAGCTGAAAAATCAGCAAAGGAAGCTTTTCTTCAGGCAGGCGTCAGCCCTGGCGAGATTGATTTCTTTGAAGTCCATGATGCTTTTTCGATCATGTCTGCCTTGTCCCTGGAAGCCTGCGGCTTTGCCGAAAGAGGACAGGCCCCCCGCTTGGCTCTGGAAGGAGAGATTACAACCCAGGGAAAGATCCCGGTTACAACCATGGGAGGATTAAAAGCCAGGGGGCATCCCGTAGGCGCGACCGGAATGTATCAAATTGTTGAAACGGTTCTACAGCTGCGCGGAGAGGCAGGTCCGGCCCAAATCGATGGGGCAAAGATCGGCATGGCGCAAAATATCGGCGGCAGCGGTGCGACCGTCATCACGCACATCTTAAAAACCGATTGAAGTATAAATCCCCAGAATTAATTTTGGTGCTAATCAGCAGCCGGAGACCTATCCCCTGAATTATGTCCCAAAAGTCATCCCCCTACTCATTTGTCATTCCGAGTGAAACGAGGAATCCATTGTGAGCTAAAGTAACCAAAGCTCATGACATTGCTAAATTTTGATATTTTGAATATTGATCTCATCATGGATCCTTCACAGAGCCTGTCCTGAGCATAGTCGAAGGGTTCAGAATGACAAAATGAGAAAAAGAGACTGACTTTTCAGGTAGCCCCATTTGGGGGTAGGTTTATCCAGCAAAGGAAGGTCACATGCGAGTAATTAATAAAAGTGAGATCACAAACGAATTCATCACTCCCCAGGGTGAAATTATTTACGAGATGATTGGAAAATCAGAACTCGCAGGAGGGACAACCAGGCACAGCTTTGCCCATATTGTCATTCCGCCGGGAAAGTCCAGTGTGCTGCATTTCCACAAAGTATCTGAGGAAACTTATTACATTCTGAAAGGTGAAGGATGGATGAGAATTGATAAGGGGGAATTTTCCCTTCAACCTGGCCAGGCTTGTTTAATCGAACCCGGTGAAAAACATCAAATATTCAACCGGGGAAAAATTGACCTGGAATTTCTGGCGGTTTGTGCTCCAGCCTGGGTGCCGGAAGATTCGTTTGAAGTTGGAGAATAACTTTTGGAGACCGGAGACCCCGAGGTCGATCCGACCTCGGAGGTTGTATCAACCTCCGAGGTTTCGATCAATTAAACACTTGTGAAAGCTGGTCGATAGCCTCTTGAAGGGTCTCTTCCCCCTCGATAGACAGGATAATGGCGTCTTCCGGACAGATGTCAACACAACGTCCGCATCCGCGGCATTCCTCTGTAATTTCAGCCCGCCCATTATTCATGATGATTGCGTCTACAAAACAGGTGCCGTCTGTGCAAATCTTGCAGCCCGTGCAGTCTTCAGTCACTTCTACCTGGACGCCTGGCATGCGAGTGAACTTCTGACTGATTCTCGGAGTGAGGTCAGGCACAACACCCCATAAACAACAACAGGGGCAGCAGTTGCAGATCGTCATTAGTTCTTCACCGGGCCTTACTCCCAACCAGATAGAATCCAGGCGGTTGCGCCCGATGGAATGGACCAACCCCGCATCCCGGCAGCGCCGGGCATGATCAAGAGCTTGCTCTTTGCTGACCAGTTTGCCCAATTTAGAGTTGATTTGTAAAACCGGCTCTCCCAGAAATATACATCCCAATTCTTGCGGGTAGTCCTGGCAGTTATCCCCTTCCCGGCAAATGCAAAAATCCATAATCCAATGGTGGTTGGCCTGGTTAATGTAATGTTCCACTATCTGGGAAGGAATGATGACGCTTTCTGGCGAATCAAGGGGGGCATTCACCTGGATAGTTTGATCCAACGGTAAAAAAAACACCTCATCCCCGCGAAAGAAGATATGGTCGACAATCTCTCCCACCAGGGGGATTCTGGTCATTTTTGCCAGAACCCGGCGGGTTGGGTAGATATATTTAAGAAAATTTACAAACCAAACTGGACGGGACATAATTCAGGGTGATGTTTCCTTTATTCAAAATATGGATGGATTATACTCGAATGATTACTACAAATTGACAGTTTGTCGTAATCAGTAATTGGTAAATTGATCCAGGATTTACCAATTACTCACTGCTTACTACATACTCCATGTTCGAAAAACAGCACCGACTGTTTTCCGAATATGGTAAACTGACACCGATGGATAAAAAGACGCTCTCAACATTAGAATATCACACGATATTGGCTGCGTTGGCAGATCAGTGTCATTTTAATCCTGCCCGGGAAAGAGCTGTCCAATTGCGGCCGCTAACCGATCTTGATCAGGTCCGGGCTCTTCAGGAGGAGACTGCCGAAGCGCTGGCCCTGATTACCCTGCATCCCGGCACTTCGGTTGGAGGGGCGAGAGATCTGCGTCCGATTGTTGAGGATGCCGTTCGGGGCATTATCCTGGAACCCTCTCGCTTTCTTCAGGTAAAGGGTACCTTGATTGCTGCCAGAAACCTGCAGCGGTTAATGAGCAAAGAAACCGGGGTCTATCCAAAACTGGAAGGTCTTTCCGGGCAGCTGCCCGATTCTATAGGCCTGGTGAGTTTGATTTCCAAGGTAATTTCTGATCAGGAAGAGGTGCTGGATACAGCCTCTCAAAAACTGGGTCAAATCCGGCGGGATTTAAAGGTGCAGCAAACTCGGCTTAAAAAACGAATGAACCAGATTCTTAAGAAACCGGAGGTTGCTAAGCACCTGCAGGAAGCTATCATCACTCAGCGGAACGGTCGTTATGTGCTTCCGTTGAAAGCGGAAGCCAGATCGCATGTGCCCGGAATCGTGCATGATCAATCCACTTCTGGGGCAACGATTTATGTTGAACCGCAAGCCATGGTTGAGACCAATAACAGCTACCGGAAATTAGAGCTGGATGAGCGGGATGAAGTGCGAAGGATTTTGTTGGACCTCACTCTCAAAGTAGGTGAACAGGCGGAAATCTTACGGGAGTTGGTAGAAACCCTGACAACCCTGGACCTGGCTTTTGCCCGGGGAAGATATGCTGCTGTGATTAAAGCCTTCCAACCCACTATCCATCCTTTCCCCAAGAAAATTAAAGAAGGACACCCTGGTGTAATTCTCCGCCTTTTTGGAGCGAGACATCCCTTGTTGGATCCCTCCGATGTTGTGCCGATTGATATTGCCCTGGACTCCGAAACGTATGCGTTAATTATTACCGGTCCAAATACAGGGGGGAAAACAGTAACCCTGAAGACAGTCGGTTTGCTGGTTTTAATGGCACAAACCGGACTGCATATTCCGGCATCAGCAGCTTCGGAGTTGAGCTTGTTTTCGAATGTTTATGCAGATATTGGGGATGAACAGTCTATTGAACAGTCCCTGTCAACCTTTTCGGGTCATATCACCAATATAATTAGTATTTTGGAAAATGTTGACCGGAGATCCCTGGTTATTCTGGATGAATTGGGGGCAGGGACAGATCCCCAGGAAGGTGCAGCTTTGGCCCGGTCCCTGATGTCCACTTTGCTGGAGAGGGGCATCACTACCCTGGTTACCACGCATCATCCGGATTTAAAAGTTTATGCCCACTCCACTCCAGGTGTAATTAACGCGTCAGTTGAATTTGATCTAAAAAGTTTGCGTCCCACCTATCATCTGACGGTTGGACTTCCCGGCCGTTCCAATGCCCTGGCAATTGCCAGTCGTCTGGGACTTCCTGAGGAGATTATCAATACGGCCCGGGGGACATTGGATCCCGCGGATTTGATAGCGGATGACTTGCTGGATGATATCCATCGCCAACGGGAGTTAGCGGAAGAATCCAGGCAAGCAGCAGACAGGGCTCAGGAAGAAGCGGAAGGCCTGCGGGTGCAGCTTGCTGCCCGCCTGGTAGAGATCGAAGATGAGAGGGAGGATGCCCTTGAAAAAGCCCGCAATGAAGCGAGGGATTCCCTTCAGGTTTTACAGAAGGAAATCAATGAGATCAGGTCGGAACTGGAAAAGGAAGAGGATCCGGGAGAGAAAATTGAGATACTGAGTGAAGAAACCGATCTGCTAGAGGCAGAACTCTCTCAACCTCTGCCCCGCAGAAAACGGGCGGCAGCTATCCCTGGACCGCTGGGTCCAATTCAGGACGGGGATCGGATTTATATCCGGTCTCTGGGAAAAAAAGGGGTAGTGCTTTCTGTTGACGGAGAGGACGTAGAACTGCAGGTTGGAATTATCCGGGTCCGAACTCAAAAGGCTGATTTGGAACACACGCTTGATCAGGAGGGTACTGAACCGGAGATAGAGCCTCAATCCACAGTCCGGACACCCAAAGACACCCCCTCGCCTGGAATTGAGCTTGATTTGCGGGGGCAGACAGTAGATGAAGCCCTGGAAAATCTGGGGTATTACCTGGATAGAGCGTTTTTAGCGGGACTGCCCTGGGTTAGAATAATTCATGGGATGGGGAAAGGCCGGCTGCGCAGCGCAGTCCGCCAGGTTTTGGGAAACCATCCCCAAATCACAGCTTATGATCCTGGAAAAGAGAATGAAGGGGGCGATGGGGTTACTGTTGTGAGTTTCATAGAATAATAGCGTTCCCGGGAATTTAATTCGAATTACTCCTTGACACCATAGTGAACTTTTTCATTATTTTGCCTCAAATCTGGCGATTGCTGGATTCGAGACCGATTGGTTATCGCGACCTCAAGGGTGCTTCACAAGCTTATCCTTATTACCTGCCTGACCTTTCTAAAACCTCCCCGGCTTTGCAATAAAAAAACATAAAAGGACCTGGATTTGTCGGGAAATCCTATTCAAAGTCTCTTTCCGTTTAAGCCTTCATAATACTCTCATATTCTCTTAATACCTCCTGAATAATCGGCATTTATACTGCTGATCAGTACTATCTATTACACAATAAGGAGAATATATCATGAAGAAAACTATGTTCGTTTTATCTGTACTGGCTATTTCGGTTCTGGCACTCAGTTTTGCCAGCCCGGCAATGGCAGCAGAATCCTTCCAGGGTGGACCCGGAAACGGTGACGCTGAAAAACTAGGCCTCAAAGGCAACAACCACCAGGGAGAAATTGGTACTGGAACTGGTGTGCCCGTCAAACAAAACCTTTCCGTCGAGCAAAACATTGCCATGGATGGTTTACTGGATGACATAATCCACGAGAATCTGGCAATTGCATTGGATATCACCCCCACAGAAATGGCTGACCGTTTAGCCGCTGGTGAGTCCGTCTATGACATCGCCATCAGCTTGGGCTATGACCCTGGTTCATTCCGAGAGATTATGATCCAGGTTCGAATCGATGCCTTGACTCAAGCTGTTGATTTGGGTTTGCTCACCGAGGAACAAGCTGAGTGGATGGCCTCACGTGGGTTTGGTACTGCTATGAATGTAGGCACTGGGGATTGTGCAGTACAAGACTAACTGATGGTCCTGTCTGGCAAACGACAAAGAAAACCGGCTGCGGGTTGAGTAAAAGATAGATTGCCCCCCGGTTTGCCCAACCAATAAGGTTATTTCGGAAAATGAAAGAACTCTTGTTGGTTGGGTTTTTTGTTGTATTTATACCAGTAAATAAAGGGGGAGATAGAGCTGCCGTGGTTAGTATTCCGGACAGTTTTTTATTTCAGGGAACATAATCTCCGGGTTTTTCGTCTTAAGTATAGAAATAAATAGAGTCAATCAGTTTGAGGGAGAATCTCATGTTATTGAAGAAAATCCAACACCTAAACTTTTATCAACTGCTGGCCGCAGGGTTAATCATGGTTTTAGCTGGATGTGCCATACCTGGCCAGGTTTCACCTGGAGCTTCAAAACCCCAGGCTTTGGAATCCAATCATCCGCGAGCTGAGATAGGAGATGTATCAAGGAGTAATCTGGAGAGATTGGCTGACGGAAATACCCAGTTTGCCTTCGATATTTACCAGCAACTTCAATCTCAACCAGGAAACTTGTTTTATTCCCCCTACAGTATCTCTTCTGCACTGGCGATGACCTACGCTGGGGCAGAGGGGAGTACAGCCGAGGAAATGGCTGCCACCTTGCGTTTTCTACTTGACCAGGAAAACCTGCACCCTGCATTTAATGCCCTTGATCAAAAATTTGATTCCCTGGCTGAACTCGAAGTTCCGCAAGATCAAGGAGATCCCTTTCAGTTAAACATCGCCAATGCAATCTGGGGACAGCAAGATTTTCATTTTGAGGATGATTTTCTGGATTTACTGGCTGAAAATTACGGCGCCGGATTAAGTCTGCTGGATTATGTTTCCCAACCGGAGGAATCACGACTGGCGATCAACGAGTGGGTAAGTGACGAAACAAAGGGAAAAATCCAGGATTTGATTCCCCAGGGAGGTATTGACTCTGATACCAGGCTGGTATTGAGTAATGCGATCTATTTTAAAGCCACCTGGTTAAAGCCATTTGATGAAAATCTAACAGAAGAAGGCTTGTTTTACGGGTTGGAAGGGGAGGAAATTTTAGCCCAGATGATGAAGACCGGGCAGGACGCATCCTTCCGGTATCTAAAAGAGGATGGTTATCAGGTTGTTGAATTGCCCTACATTGGCAACCAGGTTTCCATGTTGGTAGTGGTTCCTGATCAGGGAAAGTTTGAGGAATATGAAGCCCAGTTTTCCATTGAGGAACTCAACCATATAGTGGATAGTTTAAACTATTCTCCGCTGGAGCTGACGTTTCCCAAGTTTGAGTTTGAGACTGAAATCAGCCTGGCGAGTACTTTGGCAACAATGGGTATGCCGACCGCGCTCAGCGATGCCGCGGATTTTTCTGGGATGACAGGCGCAAAAGACCTGTTTATATCTGATGTATTTCATAAAGCGTTTGTCAGCGTGGATGAGGAAGGCACAGAGGCTGCAGCCGCGACTGCAGTGGAGATGAGCCTGACTTCCATGCCCGAGTCTCCCCTAGAACTAACCGTGGACCGCCCGTTTTTGTTCCTGATCCGGGAGCATGATACCGGCACCGTTTTGTTTATGGGTCGGGTTGTGAATCCTTAATATTAAATGGGAAGCGTAATCCTCAAAGGATTACGCTTCCTGCTTTTTACCTTATCCCAGCTGATTATGTTACCAGGGGAAAATGGTACGCTGATTTGATTGTCGTATGTCGTATAATGATAAGCGGATAATATCATTTTCCACCTATCATTAACACTTGGTTGAGTACACCGGTGATCAACCCACTTCTGGAAACCAAACTCTATATTCCCCCTCCACGATCTGCCTGGGTTCCCCGCCAGCGTTTGATTAAACAGTTAAATGATGGAACGGATTTAAAGTTAACCCTGGTCTCTGCTCCAGCGGGATTTGGGAAAACAACATTTCTGAGCGCTTGGATCGCACAAAGTAAGCGCCCAGTAGCCTGGGTATCTCTAGATAAAAACGACAATGATTTACATCGCTTTTTAGGATACCTGCTCACTGCGCTTCAAAAAATTAATAGGGACATTGGTAAATCAGCCCAACCTTTGCTCAACTCGCCTCAAATTTCCCCCTCCGATATCTTGTTATCCGGGTTGATCAACGAAATTGCAAATACTCCAGAACCCTTCACTCTGGTGCTTGATGATTATCATGAGATTTCCGATAAGCAAGTTCATGAATTGGTCGCATTGATTCTGGATGATCAGCCGCCCCAGATGCATATGGTTATCTCCAGCCGCGCAGACCCCCCCTGGCCTCTGGCCCGGTTGCGAGGGGGTGGAGAGTTGAGTGAAATCCGCGCCGATGAACTGCGCTTTACAACCAAGGAAACAGCGACATTCCTGGATAATGTTTTAGGGTTTTCCCTCTCGTCTGAAGATATAGCAACTCTGGAGAATCGGACTGAAGGCTGGATCGCGGGATTGCAAATGGCCGCAATCTCAATGAAGGGACGAAAAGATGTGTCGGGGTTCATCAAGTCCTTCAGAGGCAGCCATCGTTTCGTTTTGGATTACCTGGTCGAGGAGGTTCTCGATCAGCAATCCAGCGATATCCAGGAATTCTTGCTTCTGACTTCCATCCTTGAGCGGATGACCGCTCCGTTGTGCAATTCTGTAACGGGCAGGGATGACAGTCATCAAATTCTGGCTCAACTCGAACAGACCAATATGTTCCTGGTTCACCTGGATGACGAACGACGTTGGTATCGATATCACCACCTCTTCGCCGATTTGCTGCGGGGCCGTATAAAGCACACCCAGCCTGACCTGGTACCCGCCTTGCATCGCCGGGCAAGCGAGTGGTTTGAAAATATAGAACTTATCGAAGAAGCTGTGGTTCATGCCAATGCTGGTGAAGATTATAAGCGAGCCGCGCGTCTGGTTGAGCAAAATGCCATGCAGATGATTATCCATGGCAAACACCCTGTTGTATACAGATGGCTTGAGGAATTGCCGGGTGAGTTGGTTCGAGCACGGCCCTGGCTGTGTATCTATCAGGCCTGGATGTGCTATTGGATTGGTATGAGGGAAGGAGTAGAAGAATGCCTGCAGAACACTGAGCAAGCCCTTGAGAGCATTTCCATACCTTCCGAGGGGGAGAAACGATCCGCAAAAGTCCCAATTCCAACGGAATCCGAAAGGCAGCACATAGCTGGATACATTGCCGCTATCAAGGCTCATAATGCCCTGACCAGTGGAAAGATTACGCTCGCCTTGGAAATGGCTCAACAGGCTGTTGAACTCCTGCCAGGAAGAGATTACATGCGGAGTCTGGTCGGTGTTGTCCTGGGGGCGGCACATGGGAGTCAGGGCGACGTCATGGCTGCTCGGCGAGCCTATGCTGAGGCCAGTGAGATTGCCCAGAAATGCAGCCATCAAATCATATGTGTATCGGCTGTCACTTACCTGGGAATGGAGCAGGCAAAGCAAGCTCTACTCCAGGTAGCTTTTGGAACCTATCACGAGGCACTTGAACTGGCAGTTAACCCTGATGGAGAGCAATTGCCTATTGCCGGATTCCCCTTGGTGAAACTGGGTGATTTGTCAAGAGAATGGAATGACTTGGAGTCTGCGAGCTGTGACCTGATTAAGGGTGTCGATGCCTGCGCAAAGTGGGGGCAAGCTGATTTCTTAGCCGATGGTTATGTCGCCCTGTCGCGCCTTCAATTGGCGGGGGGAAATTTGGGGGATGCACGGAATACCCTCCAAAAAGTAGAACGTCTCGTAGGAAGAGTGGAGGTTGACCATTTTATTGTCTGCTGGTTGGATGAATGCCGCCTGCGGTTGTGGCTGTCTGAAGGGAATCTGGAAGCAGCAGTTAATTGGGTGCAGACGAGCGGCTTGAAGGTGGACGGCGATTTGAGTTATCATCACGACTTGGAACATATTAATCTGGCGCGGGTGCTGGTTGCCCAGGGCCGGCAGCAGCCATCGGGAACTTTCATTGAGGAAGCGCTGGAGTTATTAGCCCGACTCTTGGTCGCAGCAAAAAAGGCAGGATGGATTCATAAAGAGATCAAGATCCTGATCCTGCAAGCACTGGCGCACCAGTCAGCCAGCGATCATGAAGAAGCATTAACCACATTAGCCCGAGCCCTGACGCGAGCCGAACCGGGAGGTTATGTGCGCACCTTCATAGATGAGGGAATACCCATGGGAAAAATGCTGCGGCAGGCAGTTGCGAAGGGAATTGCGGTGGGCTATGCCGGGAAGTTGCTGGCAGCCTTGGAAGAAGAGGCAGCAGACAAACAAAGTCAATTGAAAATAACTTCCTCACATTCTCTAGTTGAGCCTCTCTCCAAGCGTGAGCTTGAGGTGCTAAGATTCTTGACTACTCACCTTTCAAGCACCGAAATTGCCAGCGAGCTCATCATATCCAAAAACACCGTTCGCTCACATATCAAGCGTATTTACGGCAAACTGAATGTCCACAACCGAAGGGAGGCAATTCTGCGGGCTGAGGAGCTCGAATTGCTCTAGTTCTTCTTTATCTTCATCATCGTCCTCCTTCGCCTGATGCGAGGAGGATTTTTTTGTCTCTTGAATTAACATCCCCGGCAGCTTAGCAGGATTGTAAATTCACCTATCCCATTCACCCACCTTGGGTGAAGACAATTAACCCGGTTAGCGACTATTATTTAGTCACTAATGACGTTGTTCACAACAGCTGCATTCTTATCCAGGGAGTATCACTTTATGACCGATGGGCGCAATCTAAACAAACCAGCTGTCTATCAAATCCGGGTAGAAGTGAATCTCGACAGGAAATGGTCAGACTGGTTCGACGGTTTCACAATCACACCGTTGGGAAACCAAGAAACATCTTTAACCGGATTGGTTGCCGATCAAGCTGCTTTGCACGGCCTTCTGGGCAAGATACGCGATTTGGGACTGCCATTGCTGCTGGTTAAACGTATAGCGGAAGAGACTGAATATGATCTCAGAGGGAGAAAAACAACTCAAGCAAATTTAGAGGTGTAATAAAAATTTATGAATATTCAGTTTGAAGAAATCCAGGAAGCAGATATTCCTTCTTTAACCCGCGCAATGCAGCGAGCTTTTGATCATGATGCTCAGGTCCATCTCGGCGAGGAGAGAGGAGGACCAGAAGGTTACGATGATGGCGAGTTCTTCCGAAAGTGGCTGTTCTCCTACGACGAGAGTCGCGGCTGCAAAATATTATTGGACGGGCAGGTAATAGGGGGATTCATAGTTTGGATCTTCAAGAGCCAAAACAATCAATTGGGTACAATCTTTATCGATCCAGACTTCCAAGATCAAGGAGTCGGAACCCAAACCTGGAAGTTCATAGAAGCAGCCTACCCAGATACGCTGAATTGGGAATTGGGAACCCCGGATTGGGCGGTGAAGAACCACTACTTTTATGAGCAGAAATGCGGATTCGAAAAAGTTGGTGAGGACTCGGTTCAGGATCGTGACGGTGTGTCATTTATCTACCAGAAGAGAATGGGTGAAGTCCGAAATTGAGTGGCCTGCAAGCTTAGAAGAATCAAGGATGCTTGAGTTATTATTTTGAACCATTGGGTATCCTCTGAAAGAGGACCTGGTGAAAGAAAAGGAGAATCGGGAGCTATGAAAAGGATCATTTGGGTAATTGCGGGGTTGTTTCTGCTCGGAGCCATTCTATCAGGTTGTTTGAGGGAAGAGCAGCACGATCCACAGCAGATTTCAGATCAGGGGTATACGGCTTTCATCCACGTCAATGTGGTTCCCATGACCAGTGAGAGCATAATAAAAGATCAAACTGTACTCATTGAAGGGGATCGGATCATGGCCGTTGGTTCTGGGAGAAGTGTGATTATTCCAGATAAGGCCACGATTATTGACGGCGAGGGAGCTTACCTGATGCCCGGGCTAGCGGACATGCATATGCACACCCGCCAGGATTGGGAGAGTGAGGCTTGGCCGGTTTCACCGTTGATTCTCTACCTTGCCAATGGGGTAACTACTATCAGGGATTTCGGTCCATCGGGGGAAGTTTTAACATACGCACTCGAATGGCGAGAGCAAATTCAGGCCGGGACACGGGTAGGCCCCACGATTTATGCTTCCGGAAAAATTCTTTTCGTCAGCCCATTAGGTGATCCCCAGGGTCTCGTTAGGATGAACCACGATCTTGGATTCGATTTCCTCAAGCTCTATTCTTACCTGTCTCCGGAAGACGCAGGTGAGGCTCTGACAACAGCTATGGAACTCGAGATGTACAGCGCAGGTCATGTGCCTTATGCCATCGGGCTGGAGAATATTTTGACTGCCGGCATGGATGAGATTGCCCATATCGAAGAGCTGCTGCCCGAGTTTGTAGAGATTGATCGGGATAAACAATTGAGCCCGGAGGAATGGCTGCAATATCTTATCGGCACAGCCAGGCAGCAATTCGAGCTTTCTGCTGGATTTAACGAGGTGGACTTCAATCACCAGAATGGGGATATTCTGGCGCGAATCATCGAGCAGTTACGTTCAGCAGGAGCTCCGGTTTGCACCACGATGGTCGTTGATGATGTCATTCAAATTAAGCTTTTCCAACCACAGGTTTTCTTGGAACGTCAGGAAAATCGCTACTCCCCTGAGGGATATTTAGATCTCTTCCGCTTGGGCGAAGAGAAACATCAGCGCCAATTTAGAGGGATCGAGGACCTTGCCGCTTTCAAATATGGTATTGATCGCTGGATACTGGCCGGATTGCATCAGGCTGGAATACCACTCCTGCTAGCGACTGACTCGGGCACCGGTGGAATGGGGATCGTACCCGGTTTTTCCATCCATGATGAGCTGCGGATCCTTGTAGAAAACGGATTTTCACCTTATGAGGCCATTAGTGCCGGGACGGTCAATGCTGCTAAAGTCATCGAAACCATGGTCGGAGAGGGTGATTTTGGGACCATCGAGGTGGGGCAAAGGGCAGATTTGATATTGGTGAAAAACAATCCCCTGGAAGATGTGGCAAATATTAAAGACCTTCACGGTGTTATGGCAGCTGGTAGGTGGTATTCGTGGGAAGAACTCGCCCAGATGATTGCTCTTGAGTAGAGATTTGAGGCAGCACATTGGCTTGATATCCAGATTGGAAGCGGGTTTACAAACTCTGATAGGGGAGAAGATCAGCCCTCAAAGCCACCGTCGAGACCAGGGAGTTAAGTATGAAAAATCTAAAAGAAGAAATTCAAGAAATCATCGATCGGGAAACTAAGGCCTGGAATACACAGGACGTCGATCTGCTGCTCTCTATATTTCATCCGGACATGGTCTGGCCCTGGCCGCCAACCCGGGATGATCATGATCCGCTGAATTGGGTAATGGTACTGGGTAAGTTTAACCATCAACGCTGGAATCATTTTTATCAGCAGTTCTTTAAGGAACACAAACTTGTCCATAATAGAAGGGAGACACTGAAGATAGAGATTTCTGAAGAAGGGGATGGTGCCCTGGCCGTGGTAGATATTGATACGCTCTGGGTAGACACAGAGGGGCAGGAGAATCGCTGGTTGGGTCGAGTCTGCAAAGTATATGCAAAAGTGAGTGAGGGATGGAAGATAACGATGCATACCGGAGTATTAAGATACTGACGCTATTCAGAAAGTGGGTGAGTAAATTATGAAAACCACAATGATGAAACCGAAAAAGCTGCAACCTGGCGACAAGGTGGCCGCAGTCTCCCTGTCTTGGGGCGGTCCTGGGGCCTTCCCCCATCGTTACCAAGCGGGAAAACGGCAGCTGGAGGATGAATTTGGGGTGAACGTTGTTGAAATGCCACATACTTTGAGCGACCCTTCTTGGCTGCAGAAAAATCCTCAAGCAAGAGCTGATGATTTAATGCAAGCGTTTGCTGACCCATCTATCAAAGCCATAATATCTACAATTGGCGGCGATGACTCGATTCGAATTCTGCCTCTCCTGGATTTGAATGTTATCAATACAAACCCCAAGATCTTTATGGGGTATTCTGACACCACAGCCACCCATATGGCATGCTTAAAAGCAGGGTTAGTCTCATTTTACGGACCGACCATTATGGCGGGGTTTGCTGAGAACGGAGGGTTGTTCCCCTATTTGACCGATTCAGTGCACAAAACGTTGTTCTCATCAGCGCCCATCGGAAGCATCGCCCAAAATAAAAAAGGCTGGACTGTTGAATTTCTTGACTGGGCTGATCCTGAGAATCAATCACGCAAGCGCAAACTTACTCCTTCCACAGGATGGAAATTCCTTCAAGGGAATGGAGTCCATCGCGGACATTTGATAGGCGGATGCTTTGAGGGGCTGGATTGGCTGCGTGGTACCGACTTTTGGCCTGAGTCTGAGATGTGGCAGGGCGCTATCCTGTTTTTGGAAACATCTGAGGAATCACCTCCGCCGACTGCGGTTCTGCGGGGGCTTCGCACCTACGCTGCAATGGGTATTTTGAAAGAACTCTCGGGTGTCATATTTGGTCGGCCCGGTGGGCAAGTAGAACCAGGACAATTTAATGAATACGATAAGGTCATCTCCCAAGTAATTGCTGAAGAGGAAGGACTGGCCGAATTACCGGTCATCACCCAGATGGATTTCGGGCACACTGACCCGATGTTTGTCTTGCCCTATGGTATTCAAGCCGAGATCGATTGTGGCACACAGATGTTTACAATTATCGAAAACGCTGTATTAGAAACTATAAGTTAAGAAAGAAGACAGGGAAATAGATATGGACATTCGAGATCATAACCGCACTGCGTGGGATAAAGAGGTTGAACGTGGAAATAAGTGGACAGTTCCAGTTAGTGAAGTAATGATCGCCACTGCAAAACGGGGAATATGGGAAATCCTCTTGACGCCCTCCAAGCCTGTTCCGAGGGCATGGTTTCCTGATTTGGAAGGTCTCGATGTCCTCTGCCTGGCATCAGGCGGAGGGCAGCAAGGACCAATACTGGCTGCGGCTGGAGCAAAGGTAACCGTCCTGGATAACTCACCCAGGCAATTGGAGGGGGATCGGCTCGTCGCCGAGCGGCACGCGCTTGAGATCACAACAGTTGAGGGTGACATGGCTGACCTTTCTATGTTCTCCGATCATAGCTTTGATCTCATCGTCCATCCGGTCTCCAATTGTTTCGTCCCCGACGTCTGTCCAGTGTGGGCAGAGGCTTTCCGCGTATTGCGCGGAGGGGGAGTCCTGCTGGCTGGTTTTTCGAACCCTGTGAACTATCTCTTCGACTACGATCTTGCCGATCGCACCGGAGTCCTCCAGGTCAAGTATGTGCTCCCTTACTCTGATTTGACCAGTCTTTCCGCGGAGGAAAGGCAGCGATATATCGAAAAGGAAATGCCTCTCGAGTTCAGCCACACCCTGGAGGATCAGATTGGTGGGCAGCTTGATGCTGGTTTAACCCTCACTGGTTTTTTCGAAGACGCTTACCCTGAAAACGAAAAAGACCTGCTCACGAAATACATGCCGACTTTCATCGCCACGCGAGCGATGAAGCCGGATCACAAAACATGAGAGAAGGATCTAATATGACTGAGACAGCTATTCTTATCGAGAACATCACTCGCGATTTCAAGATGGTTAGGGCCGTGAATGGTCTCTCTTTGGAAGTGCCTTCCGGCATCATCTTCGGCTTCCTGGGTCCCAATGGCGCGGGCAAGACCACTACTATTAATCTGCTGCTGGGTTTGCTGGAGCCAACCAGCGGGCGAGCTGAGGTGATGGGCTTCGATACCTGTACCCAGGCGAACGAGGTTCGCACCCACTCAGGAGCCCTCCTCGAACACCCTGGTCTCTACGAGCAATTGAGCGCTGAGGACAATTTGGAGTTCTACGGCCGGATTTGGCATATGCCAGTGAACGAACGGCGAGATCGTATCAAAGAACTGCTCACTCACATGGGTGTGTGGGAGCGACGAAAAGAGCGGGTAGGGACGTGGAGCAAAGGAATGAAGCAAAAGCTGGCCCTGGGCCGGGCATTACTTCACCATCCACCCCTGGTTTTCCTGGACGAACCGACAGCTGGTCTCGATGTGGTCGCAGCGACGGAAGTCCGCGACGATCTGGAAGCCCTGACCGCTCGTGAAGGGGTGACGGTATTTTTAACCACGCACAATATGGCGGAGGCAGAGAGATTGTGCGAACAGGTAGCAGTGATTCGTGGTGGCGAGCTGGTGGCGATTGGTAACCCCGATGAGTTGCGAGAACGAGCCGGCGGTCCTGGTTTAGAGATCTTGGGGCATGGGTTCAAAGATAATGTGCTTAACATGCTGCGAGCGCACCCGGATGTAGTTGCCGCTGAATTGCTAAACGAAGAGCACTTGGCCATTGACCTGCGCGAAGATATGGACGCTGCTCCACTGGTTAACCTGGTGGTAAGTGCAGGCGTTCAAGTAGAAGAGGTTCGTAGAAGTAAGGCAAGTCTGGAAGAAGTTTTCTTGACCTTGATGGAGGAAGAAAAATGAGGTTTAGCGATATGTGGACTGTGATGTGGAAGGAAATGAAAGGGATACAACGTTACAAGGGAAGTCGAACCAAATCCCTGTTGGGATTAGCAATCCCAATGGCTATGCTGGGAATCTATCTTCCTTTACAAATAGGACGCGCTTTGGTGGAAGGACCCTGGTCGCTCCTGATCGCCGTGTTTATCCCTATGATGATGGTAGGGATGACGATTCCCGAATCATTTGCTGGCGAACGGGAAAGGCATACGCTAGAAACGCTGCTTGCCAGCCCGCTGACGGACCGGGCTATCCTGTTTGGTAAAGTCGCCGTGTCAGTGGGTTATTCATGGGGAATCACGATGATGCTTCTCCTTGTAAGCCTGGTGATGGTTAACATCATCCACTGGGATGGACAGGTATTGTTCTACACCCCGATCATGACTCTGGCCAACGTGGCTTTAAGCCTGCTCTTGGCAATCCTCGTGGCAGGTATCGGCGTCCTGAAATCACTGCGAGCCGCGACTGTACAAGATGCTCAACAAAGCTTGATGACTGCTACCCTGTTTCCTCTTGTGCTTCTGCAGATGATTCCACTCTTGCTGCTTAACGTGGTACCGGATGGCAGAGCACTGCTTATAAAATTGGTAGAGGCTGCCAATCCCACCCAAATTATTCTCATTGCCATGACCGTTTTCGTTGTGTCGGATCTGGGGTTGCTCATGACAGCTGTGACTCGCTTCCAGCGAGCCCGGTTGATTCTTGATTGAGAGGGGTAGTTGTGCAAGTGACTGGACCCACCTCACAAGTTGACCAGGGAGAATGAAGGGGAGGTCAGTGGCGTTCAGTTAAATACCCCGAATGTACTCACAATGTGTAGGAATACTTAAAAATATGTATCACACAGAATATCTTCAAATCGATAACCAGGAGCTTTTTACCAAGAAAATTGGTTCAGGAGACCCTGTCCTGTTTTTACATGGAGGGCCAGGCTTATTTCATGACTATTTAGTCCAGCCTTTTAAGCAACTATCATCCAATCACGAACTAATTTTCTTTGATCAAAGAGGTTCTGGAGCATCTTCGGCTTTGAATCCTAATCGGGAAATTTGCATAAATGATTTTGTTGCTGATATTGAATCTCTTCGGCAAGCACTGAATTTTTCAACTATTACTCTTATTGGTCATTCATGGGGTGGATTGTTGGCTGTGCTATATGCGAATGAATTTGGAGAAAACCTAAAATCAATGATCTTAATTGATCCTGCTCCGGGTAACAGTTCGTTTGATAAGGTGGGTCGCAATACTATGCAGAATAGACTAACAGTGGATGATAAAGAAGAAATCTATTCTATTATGCAAACTAACCCGTTCGAAAAGAGTGATATGGATGGAATAAATAGATTCGTCCAGATAAACGAGAAACCGCGTTACTTTGATCAAAGCTATGGCAGCAAGAATAAACCAGCTTTCACTTTTGATTCACTTGCAAAGCTACAAATCGTAAGCGGTCTCCTTAATGAAGAATTAGATGATTATGATATTTATCAAAGAATACAGGGTTTAGATACAAAAACTCTTGTGATTCATGGTGACTACGATCCAATTCCGGTGAAATCGAGTAGAAAGTATTCAGAGATGATTGCTGGTTCCAGATTCCTACTATTGAATGATTGCGGACATTTCCCCTTCATTGAAAAGAAGGAAGAAACATTGAGTAACATTGTAGATTTTCTAAATTCATAACTCTACCAGAGAAACCTAGTAAATAGACTAATCATTAAGCGTCCCTGGAGAGGGACGCCCAGCGCCAGCTCTTTCTACGACTTTAGTCGGAACTCCATAACGCGATAGGCGATCACTCCCCTATTCAGTAATTTGCTTCTTCGCAGATAGTAGAGTTTATTTAACACTTATCCCAACCGGTTATATTCTTCTTCTGCAACTTCGGGATCCAGTTTCTGGAAGAGCGGCTGCGGTTCCCGGAAAGGACTGCCCGGGGTGATTTCACTTGGTTGCCACTTGAAGCAAGGTTCCCCACCTCGATAGCGCAGCACCTCATGTGTGCCGAGATTGTCGTCCACAGGTTCCGTGTATTGTTCCCCAAAGAGCGGCTCATCATATCCCAGCGTTTGATGCAGCTGTTCACAACTAAAGGGGAGTACTGGCGCAAAGAGAATTTTTAGTGAATCAATGGCCCTGATCGCGGTATAAATGGTTTTCCCCGCAGCTTCTTTATCTTCTTTAATCTCGAACCAGGGAGCTTTGCCATCAATGTACTTATTTACTTCACTGGCCAAACGCATGGTCTCAGTCAAGGCTGCTCGCAATTTAACTCTATTGTACAGGTCACCTGTTTTTTCAAATCCTTTCTGAATAATCTCGAGGATAGCCTTGTCCTCCGGGCGCAGGTCTCCCGGGTCGGGGACCTTTCCTTCCCATTGTTTGTGCGCAAAAGACAATACCCGGTTAACCAGATTGCCCCAGGTGGCGACCAGCTCATTGTTGTTGCGGGTGACAAACTCTTTCCACTCCCAATCTGCGTCCCGGGTCTCCGGCATATTGGCAGTCAGGTAGTATCGAAGAGAATCCGGGTCATAACGGGAGAGAAAATCCAGACCATCAACCACCCAGTTCCGGCTGCCGGAAATTTTCTTTCCTTCCATATTTAGGAATTCATTGGCTGGAACATCATAGGGAAGAACCAGGGCTTTACTGTCATCTTCATCAAACAGGGCGCCAAATGTAGTCCCTACCCCGGCCAATTCTGCCGGCCAGATGACTGCATGGAAAGGGATGTTGTCCTTGCCGATAAAATAGTAAGTCCGGCTGTCAGTGTTGTACCACCATTCCTTCCATCTCTCTTTATCCCCGGTAAGCGCAGCCCATTCTATCGCAGCCGAAAGATAACCTATGACTGCTTCAAACCATACGTAAAGGCGCTTATCTTCCCAGCCGTCCACCGGTACTGGAATGCCCCACTTTAAGTCTCTGGTCATAGCCCGGCCATGTAAATCGTCAGCCAGGATTTGTCCCAGGGACTGACGGATAACATTCGGCCGCCAGTAATCCTCGCGTTCTTTCAGAAAATCCACAATTTTGGATTGCAGCGTTCCCAGGTCAAGATAAAAATGTTCTGTGTCCCGCAGTTCCGGAGTTGACCCGTCCATCTTGGATCGGGGGTTAATCAATTCGTTTGCCTCCAACAGGTTCCCGCATTGATCACACTGGTCTCCGCGGGCGTTTTCATAACCACAGATATAGCAGGTTCCTTCTACATAACGATCAGGAAGGAAGCGTTCCTGCGAGGTTGAATACCACTGTTTCTGTGTTTCGGCATACATGTACCCTTTTTCTTTCAAGGCGCTGAACATGGTCTGCGCTACCCGGAAATGGTTTTCTGTGTGAGTGCTGGTGAAGAGGTCGTAGCTTAAGCCTAATTGTTGAAATAAATCCAGGAATTTATTGTGAAACTGTTGAAAAACTTCTTCCGGAGTGATGCCCTCCTCATCCGCCCGAACAGTAATGGGGGTGCCGTGAGAATCAGATCCGGAAACCATCAATACATTGTTGCCTTGCAGGCGATGAAAACGGGCGTAGATATCTGCCGGTAAATAAGACCCGGTGATATTCCCTACATGGATATCAGCGCTGGCGTATGGCCAGGCAACTGCAACAAGAATATTTCTCTTCATAATTTGCTCCTGATCTGATAACTGGTAATAAAAAAAGCTGTCCATGATGGACAGCCTGGTGTCATTTTTTCCGAAGATTAATCAGCGAGAATTCCCCGGGTGGACGACTGCCCGAACCAAGTGTGGGCGGGATACGCCCATTTGCATAGCCATGCTCATCACACAAGCCATCAAAAACACCAGGAACAAGATACTCACGATTGTTTATCCTTTATACTCAATCAAAGCTTATCTTGTAGTCTATATGGGGATGGGGGATTTGTCAACCCTCCCCAACTTGTATAGTACAGGTCTGAAAAACTGAAATTAACCCCTCAAATACGGTATACTAATTTTATCTGCCAAATTCTTTTATTTGGACTTCCGGCAGGAGGGTATTGGACTTATACAATAACGATTTTTTGTCCCAACTGATCTCGCTCCCATCGTTCTGGAGCAGAAACCGAATTTACGCCTACACAATCCACCATGAAGATTGTGGAAAAAGCCATTTGTCTTGAGGAGACGATAGTGTCAGCACTTAAAAATATCCGGATAGTAGATATAACCCGGGCCATGGCTGGACCCTACTGTACAATGATGCTGGGGGATTTTGGCGCCGATGTGATCAAAATTGAACGTCCTGGGTCAGGAGACGAAAGCCGCGGGTGGGGACCGCCGTTTGTGGGGGAAGCTTATGGTCCATATTCGGGAACATCGGCTTATTATCTCTCCGCCAACCGGAATAAACGCAGTCTAACTGTCAACTTGAAAGATTCTGAAGGACAGGAAATCATCCGGCGCCTGGTCCGGGTTTCTGATGTTTTTATTGAAAATTACCGGACAGGGGTATTGGATAAAATGGGGTTGGGTGTTGAGGATCTAACCACAGAAAACCCTGGATTAATTTATTGTTCAATCAGCGGATACGGCCGGACAGGCCCCTATAAAGACCTGCCTGGTTATGATGCCATCATCCAGGCAGAAGGTGGATTGATGGGGATTACTGGACCTGTTGACGGGCCGCCGTCCAGGGTAGGGATTCCGATTATTGATATCACCTCAGGGATGTTTGCTGCTTCTGCGATTATGGCAGCCCTCTATGATCGGGTTCAATCAGGCCAGGGGCAGCACATTGATGTTTCCTTGCTTGATTCCCAGGTAGTCTTATTGTCCAATGTCGCCTCTAATTACCTGGTTGGCAAGAATCCGCCAAAAAGATTTGGAAATGCCCATCCCAATATTGCTCCCTACGAAGCGTTTCAGGCCCAGGATAAAGGATTTGTGGTCGGCGCTGCCAATCAGCGGCAGTGGGAACTTTTATGTGATGTGATTGGCCAGCCTGAATATAAAGAGGATAAACGGTTTAAAACCAACCAGGATAGAGTAAAAAACCGTGCTGATCTGGTAAATCATTTGAACCAATCCTTCTCTGAAAGAAAGGTGGAAGATTGGCTGAGTGTTTTCCGTGAGGCCGGTTTACCTTGCGGCCCGATCAACCAGGTTCCAGATGTGTTTGATCATCCCCAGGTAGCTGCACGAGATTTAATCCTGGAGGTTGAACATCCAGATGCCGGATTGATTCCCCTGACAGGTTTTCCCTATAAACTATCCCGCACACCAGCTGAAATCCGTCATCACCCCCCGGGGCTGGGAGAGCACAATTTGGAAATCCTGGTGGATTTGTTAGGTTACAGCCAGGACCAGGCAGACTCATTCCGGGAAAAGGGTGTAATTTGATTTTGATTAATAGGGTTGCTGGTAGATTAATTGAGCCTTTCGATTCTTGAAGTACCCGGGTTAAGATAACCCGCAGGAAGTACAGAAATAGTTCAGGAAGGTGTTATGTCCTCCATAAAAACAGAAATTCGTTCCGGCGCATATTACGATTCCGTTATTTTGATGCAGCTGCAGCGCTCGCTTGCGGATTTGCCGACGGTTATTGACGCGGGAGTGGTGATGGGCACGGAAGCAAATAAAGATCTGCTGGAGCAAAGCGGCTTATTGGTTGATGAGATCAAAGGGGCTAATGCAGACGACCTGGTAATTGTGGTCAAAGCTGAAAATGAAAAAAAAGCCCAGAAAGCGCTTGAGCAGGTAGATGATCTAGTCGCTGCCAGGCGGAGCAGAGATGCAGTGGACCAGGAATTCTTACCCAAAAGCCAGGAATCGGCGGCAAAGACCCTGCCGGATGCTAAATGGACCCTGATTTCAGTGCCGGGCCGCTACGCTGCTGGTGTTTCCCGGGAAGCGCTGCGATTGGGCACACATGTCTTCCTTTACAGTGACAATGTCAGCCTGGAGGAGGAAATTGCCCTTAAAAAGAAAGGCGCAGAGAAAGGTTTGTTGGTGATGGGGCCAGATTGCGGCACCGCGATTATCAATGGGATTGGATTGGGTTTTGCCAATCAGGTCCGCAAGGGCTCCATTGGGATGGTTGCTGCTTCAGGTACAGGGCTGCAGCAGGTTTCAGTACGCATACATCAGTTGGGAAGAGGACTTACTCATGCCCTCGGTACCGGAGGAAGGGATCTGACTTCCCAGGTGGGCGGCCTCACGGCCCGGATGAGTTTAGAATTATTGGATCGGGATCCGGAAACTAAAGTGATTGTACTGGTCTCCAAACCACCTGATCCAGAAGCAGCGGACGGGATGATTAACTTTGCCCGGGGGTTGAGCAAACCAGTGGTAATCAATTTTATTGGATATGCTTCCACTTTACAGCAGATTGACAACCTTTATTTTACGACCACTTTTGACGACACCGCTGCTGCAGCAGTGAAGTTAGCTGATGATTCTAAATTGACTCAGGAGGAAGAAGATCTGCATTTAGATCAATTTAATTCCGGGCAGAAATATCTGCGTGGTTTATTCTCCGGGGGAACCCTGGCTTATGAAGCCTTATTAATTCTGGATTATTATCTTCCGACTGTTTATTCAAATGTACCCATTAACAAAGAATATCGTTTAAAAAATTCACTGGTCAGCCAGGGACATACCATTGTTGACCTGGGAGAAGATGAGTTTACAGTTGGCCGGCTGCATCCAATGATGGATCATGAATTGCGTATCCGGCGTCTGGAAGCTGAGAGTGAAGATCCGGAAACAGCGCTGATATTATTAGATATTGTTCTTGGTTATGGATCGCATCCGGATCCGGCAGCTGAGTTGGTTCCTGCAATTAAATCAGCCCGTTCCAAAGCTAAAAAAGCTGGCCGTTATCTGGAGGTAGTAACCGTTATTTCCGGTACAGATGCTGACCCGCAGGACATGAAATCCCAGGAAGAACAATTTCTAGGAGCCGGGGCGCGGGTTTTTCACAGCAATGACGCCGCAGCCAGGTTTGTTGGACGCTTGGTCCGGACCCTGGAAGGAAAAGAAGCCCAGGAAAATAGCGAGTCATTCAAACCGGTTGATCTTGAATCTTTAACCGGTGAATTTTCTGCAATTAATGTGGGACTGGAATCCTTCACTGAAAGCCTGGTAGCCCAAAATGTCGAGGCTGTCCAGGTGGACTGGAAACCCGCAGCTGGCGGGGACCCGGATTTAATGGCACTGTTAGAGAAGATGAAGGGATAAAAGAGGAGCTTCTTGATGAAAGAATTTACAGCGGCTTGTGTGCAAATTGCGATCACTCCCAATGATCCTCAGGCCAATATAACCAAAGGCATCGAATGGCTGAAAAAAGCCGTAGCGGAATACCAGGCGGAGCTGGTCGTATTTCCAGAAACTGTTACTACCGGGTTTGATACAGCCCAGACTCCTGAGGAATTGTGGAACATGATAGATGAAGCCCCCGGGGCCTTAACTGAAGGAATCCAGGCTGCGGCCAAGGAATTGGGTGTTCATGTAGTTTGGCCCACCTACAGGAGAGCGGAAGAAAGAGGGAAAATATTTAATTCCTCTATATTAATTGGACCAGACGGAGAAGTTATTGGTATCTACGATAAAACTCATCCGTTCCCGGGTGAACGGAGGGATTCGGGGGGATGGGTAGAAGTTGGGACCCAGGCGAATGTATATGAAACTGACTTGGGTAATATCGGCATGATTATTTGTTATGACGGCGATTTCCCGGAATTATCCAGATTACTGGCTGTCAAAGGCGCTGAAATAATTGTCAGGCCCTCCGCATTACTGCGTAGTTATGACATCTGGTACATTACAAACTGCGCCCGGGCCTATGATAATCATGTTTATATGATCAGCACCAATATGCTGGGACCCGACGCGGCAGGTAATTATTATTTTGGGCACAGTATGATCGTAAATCCTATTGCCTGGCGGTTGGCGCAAGCCAGGGGAACGGAGGAGATCATCGCTGCCAAACTTGACCCCGATCCGCTGCGCTACATCACCTGGGGCAGTAAAAGTATCCAGCCGTTTGATCACCTGGAAGATCGCAACCTTGCCCTATACGAGGAAATATTAAAAGAAGCCAAATCGAAATTCGAACCTGGAAAACGTTACCCCCGGAAGGAATCCTGACATAAATAATATCTTGAGGGAGAAAGGAAAGGAGACTGGAATGGATATTGAAAAAGCAAATCAAGAGGCTGTGGAGAGAATGATGGAGGCCAGACCTGTTTTGGTCGGGCTGGGTAAAGCGATCGACGTGATACCAGGAATGAAGGACAATTTGCTGCTCCATGCGGGACCGCCGATCACCTGGGAGCGAGCCTCAGGTCCCATGCAGGGAGCAATTACTGGTGCGCTGATATTTGAAGGTAAAGCAAAAAATATGAAAGAAGCCCAGGAGATGGTTGAATCTGGGAAGATTCAACTTGAGCCCTGCCACCATCACCAGGCTGTGGGACCGATGGCAGGGGTTACCAGCCCGTCGATGTCGGTCTATATCCTGGAAAATAAAACCCATCAGAATTATGCCTACTCAAATTTAAACGAGGGCTATGGCAAAGTGCTGCGCTACGGTGCGTACAGTGAAGAGGTGATCGACAAGCTGAAATGGATGGAAGAAGTCATGGCTCCTCTCCTCAAAGAGGCGATTGAAGCCAGCGGTGGAATTGACATCCGGGCGCTGTTAGCCGAATCCTTGCATATGGGGGATGAAGGACACAACCGCAATAAAGCCGGATCTATTATGTTTACCGCTAAACTTGCTCCATTTATCGCCAGGGTTTCCAAGGATCCAGCAGTGGCCTCCGATGTTATTTCTGCCCTGGGAGATAACGCACTAAGTGTGCTAAACCCGGTCATGGCAGCCTGCAAAGCGATGTCCGATGCTGGTCACGGCATTGAAGGAAGCACAATCATCACCGTAATGGCGCGCAATGGAACCGACTTTGGAATCCGGATCAGCGGCTTGGGTGAGCGCTGGTTTACCACCCCGGTTCCGACACCAAAAGGACTTTATTTCCCCGGGTTTTCAGAAGAAGATTCCAGTGGGGATATTGGAGACAGCACAATTACAGAATCGGCCGGGATTGGAGGATTTGCTATGGCGTCTGCGCCGGCAATCGTTAATTTCGTGAGCGGCACGCCAAAAGACGCTCTGAACACCACCCTGGAAATGTACGAGATCACTTACACAGAACATAAATATTTCACAATTCCGCCCCTGGATTTTCGGGGTACTCCCATGGGAATGGATTTAAGGAAAATTGTTGAAAAAGGCATTACCCCCCGGATTAATACCGGCATTGCCCATAAGGATGCCGGAGTCGGCCAGGTAGGAGCGGGTTTGGTCCGGCCCCCAATTTCTTTGTTCCAGGAAGCATTGGTGGCTTTTGCAAAACATTATCAAATTGGGTAAGAAAGTGATCCCTGAAAATTAGCTAGATCAGGGAGGGAGGTTGAACATGGGTAGAGAAAAAGGGATAGATCTGCTGAATAGCGCCAAGATGTATGATTTGACGCAAGCCTTGAGCATTTTCACACCCCCGTTTCCCGGGGAAATGCCGCTGCAGGTTCACTTTTTTAAACGATTAACTGGATCATTCGGCGGAGGGCAGGGAGCGAACGGACAGCAAATAGAGTGGAGCAACAATACTGGTACGCATCTGGTCGGTCCCCGCGCATTTCATTCGGGTGCCAGAGCAATTGCTGATATTCCGCTGACCGATCTGTCCGGGGAAGGGGTGGTGGTCGATATTTCTGAAGAGGTTTCGGATTACAGTATTTACACTCCGGAAATGATCACTAACAAGGTAGATGTAAAGGAAGGGGATATCCTGATCATCAATACCGGCTACCATAAATATGGCTGGGACCAGCCGGATATTCCCAACCCGGATGCGCAGGGAGGGATTGAAAATAAGGAATTCGGTTATTATCTTCGCCATCCCGGTCCTTCACCGGAATTTTTCCAATGGGCGTTGGATTTGAAGTTAAAACTCATCGGTGTGGATTGCGGCTGTGTAGAACATCCCATGAATACCAATTTGCGCTATATGCACACCCGGGAGTTTGAAAAGGCGGAAGCCAGGTTGAAGGAAACCCAGGGGAAAACCTGGGATGAAATGTACCCCCCGGAGTGGTATCACAAACTCACCCATATCACCATGCCAAAAAGTGGGCTGCTGCTGGCGGAATCGTTAGGCGGAGAGATCAATCAACTAAAAAACCAGCGGGTCTGGATCATGATTTTCCCCATCCCGTTTATGGAAGTTGAATCCTCCTGGAGCAGGGCAGTTGCCTTGCAAGCGCCGGACGGCATGACCCCTGAGGCTTTTTTTGACCAGATGCACGAAATGGAAATGCTGGATATGACCCTGCCTTTCAGTGTTCAGACTCCCCAATGGGCCAACTATGTACCCTTAAGTGTGAAATACACCAAACGCGTGGGTGGGCAGTATTTTGGATTGGGCAGGAACAACGCGCACTGCCGGGCCAGTTTCCATTTGGCTACGCATATGGATGGAGAGGTTCATTTCCACTCCGGCGGATTGACCATTGGCGAGACCCCCTTTGAAAAGTGGTTCGGGCCTGGAGTAGTTGCGGACATTTCAGAGTTAGTCAGCGATACCAGCGTTTACACACCGGAAATGGTTGAGCAGGTTGCTGAGGTCAAGAAAGGGGATATCCTGGTTATTAAAACCGGTTATCACAAGTACGGCTGGAACAGCCCGGATTCCGATGAATTCCGCTACATGATCAGGCATCCAGGACCCTCACCTGATTTTGCGGATTGGTGCCTGGAAATGGAAATAAAATGGCTGGCTGTGGATTGTGTGGCTATGGAACATCCCATGAACACCATCCAGAGACTCTGGCATCCCAAAACTTTTGAGGAAGCCGATCAAAAATTAATTGAACAGTACGGAAAAGGCTGGGATGAGATTTACCCGCTGGACAAATATTACCAGGATATGCATCTAAACCTGTTCCCCAAAGGGATCATCCATGCTGAAAACCTGGGAACCGATCTGGCGGATATGGAAAGCGGACGTTACTATATTGGCTGTTTTGTTCAAAAAGGTATGGAGCTAGCTTCCTGCTGGGCGCGGTTTGTAGCGTTTAAGGAACGGGAATAGGAAAATCATGATTCTTGTCACTGGAGCAGCTGGAAAAACAGGGCAGGCAGTTACCCGAGCGCTGGTCAGAGTCGGAGCATCTGTTCGGGCCCTGGTTCATAAAGAAGAATACCAGGATTCGGTTGAATCAGCCGGAGTAAGCGAAATCTACCTGGGAGATCTTCTCAATTTAGATGATCTCCAAGAAATTATGGAAGGAGTCGAGGCTGTTTACCATATTTGTCCAAATGTGCATCCCGGGGAGGTGGATATTGGGGTAGGGGTCATTCAGGCTGCCAAAGAAGCCGGGGTAGAGCATTTTGTGTACCACTCGGTTTTACATCCCCAGATTGAAGCCATGCCCCATCACTGGCTGAAGCTGCGGGTTGAAGAGCATTTAATCGAATCCGGGCTGCCCTTCACTATCCTGCAGCCAACAGCCTATATGCAGAATGTTGCCGCACTTATCCCCAAATTGCTTGAGGGAGGTGTTTACCGGGTGCCATATCCAATTGAAACAGGGATCTCTCTGGTGGATCTGGAGGATATTGCTCAAGCTGCGGCAGTTGTGATCACGGAACCTGACCATAAAGGCGCGACCTATGAATTGGTAGGGACGGGACCAATTACCCAGACCCAGGTTGCGGCGGTCTTAAGCGAAGTGCTTGGTAAAGATATTCAAGCTCAGAGGATTCCTTATAAAACCTGGGAAACCCAGGCTTTAAAAAATGGCCTGGGATCCTATCAAAGATATGCTCTGCTGAAAATGTTCCAGAATTACAAGAAGTTTGGGTTTAGTGGAAATTCCCTTGTTCTCGGCTGGCTGCTTGGTCGTCAACCGACAACTCTGGAAAGCTGTTTGCGGAGAGAGCTTGATAAGAATTTCACCTAATGTAAATCACATAATATATAATGGAACGTACCGGCAATTTCAATAATGGAGATTAGCCTATGAAACCGGCACCTTTTGAGTATTACGCTCCAACCTCAGTCTCCGAAGTTCTAGAGCTATTAAATGAACATGGATACGACGCCAAAATCCTGGCGGGCGGGCAAAGTTTGATACCAATGATGAATTTCCGCCTTGTCCAGCCGGCAGTATTGGTGGACATAAACAAAATCCCGAATCTTTCTTATATCAAAACCCAAGAAAATGGAATCCGCCTGGGGGCGATGGTTCGTCACACCCAGGCTGAACGCGATTCTCTAATTAAAGAACGTGTTCCCTTGCTTCATGAAACCATGCCTCAAATCGCAACCATCCAGATCCGCAACCGGGGCACAATTGGCGGAAGTCTTGCCCATGCGGATGCTTCAGCAGAACTGGTTGCGGTAACAACTGCCCTGGAAGCCCGCTTTAAAATTCAGAATTTGGAAGGAGAACGCTGGGTTCCCGCTAGTGAATTTTTTGTTGGACTGCTGATGACATCCCTGGAACCGGAAGATCTGTTAGTTGAAATTGAAATTCCGGATTCGCCTGCGCGATCCGGCTGGTCGTTGAAAGAGGTTGCCCGCCGTCCGCATGATTTTGCATTGGTTGGTGTCGCGGCAGTGTTGACCCTGGACAAAAAAGACCGCTGCCAATCTGCCAGATTGGTTTACTTGAGCGCCGGAGATGGGCCGCTAGTGGCTGAGGAAGCTGCGGCGATGCTTCAGAACCAGAAAATTAGTGAGGATTTAATTATTGCCGCAGCTGAGAAAGCCGCCACAGAAGAGATTGACCCCGGGAATGATATTCACGCTACCGCTGATTTCCGACGGCACCTGGCAAACGTTCTCACCCGGCGGGCTTTAGCAGAAGCTTATCAGCGGGCCAAGGGCGGAAAATAAGGAGATCACCATGGAAAACACTATTACCGTTTCGGTCACTGTCAATGGAACCCCCTATCAACGATCGGTTGATCCCCGCACTCTTTTAAGTGATTTTCTCAGGAATGATCTGGAATTAACTGGCACTCATGTCGGCTGTGAACATGGAGTCTGCGGCGCTTGTACAGTTTTGCTTGAAGGGGAAGCTGTGCGGTCTTGTTTGTTATTTGCGCCTCAGGTTGATGGTCATGAGATCATTACCGTTGAAGGATTAGGGACTTTAGATGACCTTCACCCCTTGCAGGAAGCCTTCCGGGAAGCACATGCCCTGCAGTGCGGTTTTTGTACTCCCGGCATTTTAACGACATTGGTGCCCTACCTGGAAGAAAATCCAAATCCCACGGAAGAGGAAATCCGAGAAGCTATCTCCGGCAATCTCTGCCGCTGCACTGGCTATCAACATATTATTGATGCCGTGAAACTGGCTGCGGAAAAAACTGACCCTTGAGAACCCGTTGATTTGACAATCAAAGGCCAGGTGTGAATTGAGTATCAAAGAGGAGCACAATTGTGACTTATAAAGTAATCGGTAAACGAGTTAAACGGGTTGAAGACCCCCGCTTGCTGACCGGTCAGGCATTGTTTGTAGGTGATGTGAGCTTACCTGGCATGCTTTACGCCGCTTTTTTCCGTAGTGATTATGCCCATGCTAAAGTGATCAGCATAGATATCAGCCAGGCATTGGAAATTCCCGGAGTGGTGGGAGTCTATACAGCAGAAGATATGGGAGATGACTGGGAACCGGGACCTCCCCTGGTTTCTCCACCGCCGACATTGGAGAATGTAGTGTTTAATTCCCGTCGGCAGGTTCCGTTGGTAAAAGGGAAAGTCAAACATGCAGGGGAGATCATCGCGGTTGTCATTGCCGAGAGCCGCTACATTGCAGAGGATGCAGCCGAGGAGATCCTGGTTGAATTTGAACCCTTGCCGGCTGTGGTAGATCTGGAAAAGTGTTTGGAACCGGGGAGTGTTCTGGTTCATGATGATCTGGACACAAATTTGGCCGCACACCTCATCCAAAATAAGGGAGATTATGAGGGTGCCAGGAAAGAAGCTGACCTGGTCATCAGCCGCCGTTTTCACCTTGACCGCGGGGCTGCTGCCGCATTGGAGAACAGGGGAATCGTAGCTGATTGGGATGAGAAGAACCAGCACCTCACAGTCTGGGATGCAACCCAGTCCCCCATTCCAATCAGGAATGGTCTGGCTGCCAGGTTAGGGCTCAGAACCCACCAGGTGCGGGTTGTGGCTCCTTTTGTAGGCGGGGGATTTGGACCCAAGATTATGATGTTCTACGCGGAAGAAATGGTGCTGCCCTGGATTTCAATGAAGCTGGGTAAACCGATCAAATGGATCGAAGACCGGCGGGAAAATTTTTACGCTACTACCCAGGAACGGGAACAAATCCACGATGTGGAAATGGCTTTATCCAAAGAGGGCCATATTCTTGGCATCAAACAAAAGTTCATTCATGATACCGGCGCGTTTAATCCCTACGGGCTTACCACTCCCCTTAACACTCAATCCCATTCCATGGGGGGGTATGATGTGCAGAATTATTATAGTGATTTAACAGTGGTGTTCACCAACAAAACCATTGTTACGCCCGTGCGTGGCGCGGGACGGCCGCAGGGTATTTATATTGTAGAACGGATGCTGGATATCGCTGCCCGGGAGTTAGAGCTCGATCCAATGGAAGTCCGCAGGCTCAACTTTATTCCCCCGGATGCTTTTCCCTATGATCATGAAATCATCGATCAAGCATTTGCAACTTTGATATTTGACAGTGGGAATTATGAACCTGCTTTTGACAAAGCGCTGGAAATGCTGGGATATGAGGATTTTATTAAAAATGAACAGCCGCGCTTACGGGCGGAAGGAAAATATGTAGGGATTGGTATTGTGCCCTTTGTTGAAACCACGGGGGTTGGCCCCTACGAAGGAGCCAGGGTTTCTGTTGAGCCCAGTGGAAAGATCAGCGCAGCAACCGGTGTGGGGACACAAGGACAGAGCCATATGACGGCCTTTGCCCAGGTTATCGCTGAACAATTAGGTGTTGAGGTTAGTGATGTGAGCATGGTGACAGGAGATACTGCGGAGTTTCATTGGGGAACCGGCACTTTTGCCAGCCGGGGAGCAGTGGTAGCAGGCAATGCGGTTAATGCGGCAGCCGGCGACGTTCGCCTGAAGGTGCTTAAATTAGCCAGTAAAATCCTGGAAACTCCGGAAGAAGAGCTGGTATTAGAAGACGGTATGGTTCGGGTAGCTGATAAGCCGGATCAGTCCATCAGCCTGGGGGAATTGGCATTGCTCGCGAATCCTTTGCGCGGCGCAGTTGAACCGGGAACGGAACCTGGTTTGGAATCCACTAAATACTTCGGACCAGCTTTTGGAGCGACAGCCTTTGGCGTTCATGGCATGATCCTGGAAGTTGATCCGGAAACGATGATGATAAATATCAGGAAGTACATCACGGTGGAGGATTGCGGGACCATGATCAATCCCCTGGTTGTTGAAGGCCAGATACACGGCGGGGTATCGATGGGCATTGGTAATGCCTATTATGAAAAACTTCATTATGATGAAAATGCACAGTTACTAAACGCCAGCCTGGCAGATTATTTAATTCCGGGTTCGACTGAAATGCCGCATATTGAGGTTCACCATGCCAATACACCCGCACCCAATAATGAACTTGGCACCAAGGGAGTTGGGGAAGCCGGGGCGATTCCAGTACCGGCCGTGTTTGCCCAGGCTCTGGAGAATGCGCTCCATGATTATGATTTAGAGATCCTGGAAACTCCCCTCAGCCCTAACCGGTTATATGAATTGCTTCAAGAGAAGGAGGATAACTCATGAAAGTAGAAGGAGAACATATCTTCAAGGGAACCCAGAAGCAGGTCTGGGATTTATTTCGAGATACTGAAGTGATGGCGACGGCTTTGCCGGGAACTGAAAAAATGGAAGCGGTGGGTGAAAATGTTTACGAAGCGGTTATGAATGTCCGGGTCGGTCCTGTTGCAGGAAAGTTTTCCGGCAACCTGGTAATTTCTAATGAGAACTTTCCAGAAACCTACACAATGACTGTTGATGGACGTGGAAAACCGGGTTTTCTGAAGGGAGTTGGCGATGTCATCCTGAGTGATCAGGGAGACGGCAGTACTTTGATGAAATATACCGGCGAGGTTCAAATCGGGGGAAAATTAGCAGGCGTTGGACAGCGGTTAATTGATACTGTGAGTAAAAGCATTATTAATCAAGCTTTTGACATTCTGGACCAGAATTTAGTTGAGCGAACAGCGGCAGAGGCCGAAGGAAGGGAAGCTGAATACCAGGGGGCTTCCGAGAAAGATTACGCCGCCACCGTTGCCAAGGATTTAGTAGGTGGTGTTTTATCAGCACCCTGGGTAAAAAAGCTTAAGGGAAAGTAATTCCAACAATTATCGGTTTTATACTTGTTTAAAGTTTAACCTAAATATCGTAACCTTTATTCAGATTGTTTGTTGAAAATATTGTATTCCGTTTGATTTGATCAATTTCAAGCAGTTTTAGCCTGGGAAAAGGAGGTGACGTCCGGAAAATAAATGTTTGAGATCTGCCCAGAACCTGAAGTTCGTAAAGGTACTTATTATCTTCAAAGGAGAGAATAAATGGCGATTAAGGACAGAAAAATACCTGGTTACCTGCCAAATGAAGTTCCCCCGATTGGGGAAATGATCATTCTTGGTTTCCAGCACACATTGACTATGTTCCCAGCGACAGTTTTCTGCGCTCTTTTCACCGGGTTCCATGTTTCAACTGTGCTGTTTGTAGCCGGCATGGCGACCATTGTGGCGCTGATTTTGTCAAAGTGGAGAATCGGGAAATTCATTCCCCTTTACTATGGCTCCAGCTTTAGCTATCTGACAGCCTACCTGGCAATTACCAATGCTCAGTGGGGTGTTCCCGCCAGCGATGAGTTAATCAGCACAATGCAGGCAGGAATCCTGGTAACCGGTTTGATTAACATTGTTATCGGTTATATTATCAAAGTAGTGGGGAAAGATGCTATTGATAAAGTTCTTCCTCCCATCATTACAGGCAGCGTAGCAGGGATCATCGGTTTTGGTCTAGGATTCGCGGCTTTAGGTATGGCTGGAACGAATTGGCTGGTGGCAATAGTCACCATGGTGGTTACGATTATGTTTTCGGTTTACCTGCGCGGAAAGGGATTTGTCGGTATGATTCCTATCTTGTTAGGCGCAATTGCCGGTTATCTAATCTCCATCCCCTTCGGATTAATTGATCTCTCTGGCGTTGCGGCTGCCAGCTGGTTTGTTATTCCTCATTTCACCTTCCCGACATTCGGGGGTGCAATGGTTGTAACTGCCATCTTCAGCATCAGCATCATGGCAATTGCGACGATTCCAGAATCTACTGCCCACCTGTACCAGATCAGTCTTTATGTAGACCGCTATGCGGAACAAATTGGTGAAGAACCCTATGAACTGGATCAGCACATTGGATTCAACCTGATTCTGGACGGCATCGGTGACTTTATCAACGGTATGTTCGGCTCTACTGCCGGTACTAACTATGGTGAGAACAACTCGTTGATGGCGATCACGCTGAACTATTCAGGCCCAGTTCTGATCATGGCTGGCGCTATCTCCATGATCTTGGGCTTCATGGGTAAGTTGGAAGCTCTTGTTGCTACAGTCCCCCAGGCAGTTAGTGGTGGTCTGGCAATTTACCTGTTTGGTGTAATCGGTATGCAGGGTATTGCCCTCATGGTCGAGAACAAAGTCAGCCTCTTTAATCCCCGAAATCTGGCGATTGGGGCAGTGATCATGGTTGTAGGTATCGGCGGAAACATCGGATATCCCGGTGGTTTCCTGCCCATCCCGATTTTCCAGGGTGTGTTCCCTTACGGGTTGCCGGCAATTGCAACAGCAGCTGTTTTGGGTATTTTGATCAATGCGGTTTTCTTGATCTTCAAACCACCAGCAGGTGCGGAACTTTAAAACTAATATTTTGTCAATAAAAAGGGCATCCTCCCAGGCGGATGCCCTTTTTATATTGACAAGGCGCACAAAAATTCAGGAAAAACATAACCCTCAAACTCATTTTGAGCGGTGTATAATCTTAAAATCAGCTTAAAGATTCCTTTTGAAGCATACTTATTCTGTTAAATAGCGAATTAAATCATTAAGGATCGATTGTTTAATGACTAATTTCAAAAAGCTTTACGTTTTCGGTCAAGCAGGAGGAAATAACCATGCTGGCACGACCTGGATTACCGGAGTTTGATTACATCAAGGCAGAATCATCCCAGCAAGTCTTTAAGTTATTGGCTGAAAAGGGATCGGATCTGAAATTAATGATGGGGGGTACAGATCTGTTCGTCCAGATCAGGGATAAGGGAGAAGGCCCCGGAATTCTGCTGGATATTAAAGATTTGCCAGGAATGCAGGAAATCACCTTTGATAAAAAGAAAGGGTTGAAGGTTGGCGCTGCAGTTTCTCTCAATAATTTATTCCGCCACCCTGATTCAGTTAAATACTACCAGGTCCTTTGCGAGGCAGCTAATACTGTTGGCAATTACCAACTGCGCAACCGCGCAACCCTGGGAGGAAATATATGCAATGCTTCTCCCAGCGCAGATATGGCTCCAGCTGCCCTGGTTTTGGAGGGGGAGGTATCCCTTTCTGGACCTGATGGTGAGCGGGTGCTGACGCTGGAGCAGTTTTGGGTCGGACCCGGTAAAACGGCCCTTAAAGAGTATGAGTTCCTGACAGCTGTGCATTTCCCGAACCCGCCATCAGGCGCTGTGGGTCGTTATCTGAAGTTAGGAAGGTCAAAAATGGGTGACCTGGCGATTGTAGGGGTAGCGGTACTGGGATATCCAGATTCTGAAGTGCCTGCCGGTATTCGATTCCGGATTGGAATCAACTCAACCGCACCGACTGCTTACCGGGTGCCCCGGGTTGAAGAGCTGTTGGCCCAGTCTCCGTTAAATGATGAGCTCCTGCGTCAGGCTTCGGAAGAAGCGATGAAGATTTCTGCTCCGATTGAAGATGTTCGGGCAACCGCGCTTTATCAAAAGAAAATGGTAAATAATTTAACTTTCAAAGGGCTTAAAGAAGTCTGGAGTCAATTGATAAATTCCTGATGGTACGGATCTGGGAAGAGAGATAATTATGGTTACACATACAATTTCATTGATTATTAACGGTACAGAAGAGCAGCTTCAAGTTCCCTCCAATATGACTTTGCTGCATGCGCTGCGGGATAAGTTAGGTTTTACCGGTACAAAAAACGGCTGTGAAGCAGGAGAATGCGGCGCCTGTACAGTGCTGGTAGATGGTGAGCCTATGAACTCCTGCCTGGTGCTTGCCGTTGAGCTGGACGGCAGGGAAATCACCACGGTGGAGGGTTTGGCGGAAGACGGGAAACTCACACCGCTTCAGCAGGCGTTTGCAGATTTGAATGCTGTCCAATGCGGATACTGCACACCAGGAATGCTGATGTCGGCGACGGCATTGTTAAAGCGGAACCCTCACCCCTCGCAGGTAGATATTCAGGGAGCATTGATCGGGAATTTATGCCGCTGTACGGGTTACCAGAGGATCATTGACGCGGTTTTGAAAGCTTCCCGCAATGGAGGTGAGAGATGAAAGTCCCCGAATCAGGAGTAGTAGGGCAGAGCGTCCGCCGGACAGATGCAATCGATAAAGTTACCGGCTGCGCTGTTTTTGTAGATGATATTCCTTTTGGCCCCAATTTGCTTCACAGCAGGCTGGTGCGCAGTCCCCACCCCCATGCCCTTATTAAATCCATTGATACAAAAAAGGCAGAACAACTCCAGGGAGTAAGAGCAGTAGTTACCGGAAAAGATATCAGCGCCCGATTGGGTTTGTATTTGATTGATCGCCCCATATTCGCGTCAGAGAGGGTTCGTTATTTTGGAGAACCTGTAGCTGGTGTGATAGCAACCACAGAGGATATTGCTGTGGAGGCTGTAAAATTAGTGGAAATTGAGTATGAGGTTCTTCCAGCTGTATATGACCCGGTAGAGTCAGCCCAACCGGATGCTCCTCTGCTTCACCCGGATCTTGGCAGCTACACCGTTGCAAACTTTATCTTTCCGGAGCCAGGAACCAATATTTCCGAAAACTTTAAGATTCGCAAAGGGGATGTTGAGACGTGTTGGTCTGATTGTGAAGTGGTTGCTGAAGAGAAGTTCCGTCTGCCGCCCATTGAACATGTCCCTCTGGAGACCCATACATCGATTGCGTTGAGCGAAAAATCAGGACAGGTCACCTTGTGGGCCAGCTCACAATCGCCGTTTGCTATGCGCGATATGATTGCTCAAAGCCTGGGAATTCCCCACAATCAATTACGGGTGATTGCTCCCTTGGTAGGTGGCGGTTTTGGCGGCAAAGCCGGCGTTACTATGGAAGCTTGCGCAGTGGTTATGGCCCAGGCAGTTGAAGGACGGCCTGTCAAACTGCGCTTGACCAGGGAAGAAGAGTTTGTCGGCACTTCGGTCCGTCAATCACTGGTTTCCGAGATCAAGGTGGGCTGCGATAAGGATGGAACCCTGCTGGGAATGGAGCTTACTTATTACTTTGGTGGCGGCGCTTACAATGATTATGGAGTAAATATAGCCCGCGCAGCTGGTTATTCCTGCACGGGTCCCTATGATGTGCCTAATGTCAAAGCTGACTCCCTTTGTGTATATACTAATCACCCTGTGGGAAGCGCTATGCGCGGATTTGGTATGCCAGAAATCCACTGGGGTTTGGAACAGATCATGGATCAGCTGGCAGAGAAGATTGGCATGGACCCGGTAGAATTTCGATTAAAGAACTGTGTGCGAACGGATGACGAAATCGTCTCCGGAATGAAGATGACGCCTATTGACCTGGAGGCCTGTATTGAAAAGGTTTCCCGGGCAATTGAATGGGAAAAAGAAGAAAAACCAACTGCACCGAATAAAAAACGCGGGAAAGGGATTGCGATCATGTGGAAAGCGCCTGCTATGCCGCCCAATCCCGGCAGTGCCGCTGTGGTGAGATTTAACGAGGATGCGACGGTAAATGTAGAAGTAGGTGGTCAGGAGTTGGGCCAGGGAGCATTTACTGTTGCTGCTCAAATCGCCGCCGAGATACTGGGAGTGACGTATGAATCGGTGACAGTCTCCTACCCACTGGATACCAAGTACAGCCCTTATGAATGGCAGACGGTTGCCAGCCGGCTGACCTGGTCGATGGGAAATGCAGTTAAGGCTGCAGCAGAAGACGCCAGGACTCAGATACTGGAGACCGTAGCAGATCATTGGGATGAGGAAATAGACGATCTCACAATCAAAGACGGGGTGGTGATTTCCTTTAAATCAGAAAAGGAACAACCCCTGGATAAAATGGTTATCTATGGTTTACCGAACGAAGATTTTGAGGGTTGGAAAGGCGGACCTGTTGTCGGTAGGGGTCATTTTATGCCCACTTATGTCACAAATCTGGATCCAGAAACCGGGCAGGGCACACGGGCAGTGGTTCATTACACCGTGGGAGCCCAGGCAGTCGACCTGGAGGTAGACCTGGAGACAGGTCAGCTGGAAGTGCTCAACATTGCCAGCGTATATGATGTGGGTCGTGCCATCAATCCCGATTTGATAATGACCCAAATTGAGGGCGGAGCGGTTCATGGGATGAGTTCTGCTTATGAAGAGCTTAAGTTTAATAAGAGCGGTGAGGTCTTGAACCCCAGTTTTGTCGATTACCGGATCGCGACGATAGCAGATATACCACGCAAGATCCACGGTGACTATGTTGAAACACCAATCGACGATGGTCCCTGGGGTGCGCGGGGTGTCGGGGAGCATGTGATGGTCCAGACAGCTCCGGCGATCGCCAATGCTCTCTATGATGCTGTGGGAATCCGATTCTCGGATTTACCGCTTTCAGCGGACAAGATTTATCTGGCGCTGGAGGAAAAAACTAATCAGGGAAAGTAGTGAGTATAGATCCTGGATGAATTAGAAGGTGGAGGCAGCCCGGCATGACTTCAAAGGGAAAAAAACAAGCAAAAAAAGACCTTATCTCTGAATTAAATAAGATCAGGAAAAACGCTGAGTTAGGGGGTGGGCAGGAGAAGATTCGGGGTCAGCATAAAAAAGGCAAATTGACCGCCAGGGAGAGAGTTGAAGCCTTTTTTGATCAAGGGAGCTTCCGGGAAATTGATGCCTTGATGACTCACCGACAGTCAGATTTTGGGCTGGATGAGAATAAGATTCCCGGCGATAGTGTTGTGGTGGGTTTTGGAAAAGTGGATGGAAGAATGGTAGCCGCTTTTTCCCAGGACTTTACCGTTATGGGTGGGTCTTTTTCAGAAGTACAGGGACAAAAGGTAGCTAAAATTTTTGATCTTGCCCTGGACGCTGGTGTGCCAGTCGTAGGGCTGATGGATTCTGTAGGTGCCCGCATTCAGGAAGGGGTATACAGCCTGGCAGCGTATTCAGAGTTGTTCTGGCGAAATACCCAGGCCAGCGGTGTGATTCCCCAAATCAGCGTTATGCTTGGCCCCTGCGCGGGAGGTTCTGTATACTCGCCAGGTTTAACTGATTTTGTGATCATGACCCGGGCGACCAGCCACATGTTTATCACTGGTCCCAAGGTAATTAAGTCAGTTACTCATGAGGATGTGGATTTGGAGTCTCTGGGCGGCGCGACAGTCCACAGTACTAAAAGCGGAGTGGCGCACTTTGCAGCTGATTCGGAGGCGGAGGCTTTGGAGATCACGCGTAAACTTCTCAGCTACCTGCCAAGTAATAATGCAGAACCTCCTCCAGCGCTGAAGCCGGAGGATGACCCATATCGTCAGGATCAGACCCTTGATTCTCTGGTGCCAGCCGATCCGGAAGAAGCCTACGATATGAGACAGGTAGTCGAAAAAATATTTGATCGGGGAAGCTTTTTCCCGGTCCATCTGGATTTTGCACCCAATGCGCTGGTAGGATTTGCCAGGCTTCATGGCCAGGCAGTGGGCGTAATTGCCAATCAACCTAACGCCCTGGCGGGTGTGCTGGATATCAACTCTTCGGATAAGATTGCCCGCTTTATCCGTTTTTGCGACGCCTATAATTTTCCCCTGGTCACATTTATTGATACCCCTGGTTTTCTCCCCGGAGTACAGCAGGAACATGGCGGTATCATCCGTCACGGAGCAAAAATAGTCTACGCTTATTCAGAAGCCACAGTACCCAAAATTGCTGTAATTGTCCGCAAAGCCTATGGGGGCGCTTATATTGTCATGAGCAGTAAATATATCCGCACTGACCTGGTATTTGCCTGGCCTACGGCGGAAATTGCGGTTATGGGAGCGGATGGAGCGGTTGATATTCTGTATTCCAAGCAGCTGAAGGGAGTGCAGGACAAAGAAGGAACCAGGGAAGACTTCATCAGGGATTATCAGGATAAATTTTCTAAACCTTACCAGGCAGCTGCCAGCGGTCATGTGGATGAAATAATCATCCCCTCTGAAACTCGCCCGCGTTTGATAGCATCTCTGGAGCTGCTGAAGAATAAACAGGGACAAACAAGGCCAAAGAAACACGGCAATATGCCGCTATAGATGATCGGGGAGGCTTGGTTGAACGAGATAGGACAGGGTTTAATACTCAGTGGGATCGGAATCGTAATTACCTTTTCAGCCCTGGGGATTTTAATCCTGCTCATTGTGCTGTTAAAGACCATTTTCCCCAACAGTCAGGCCGTCCAGAAAGTTGAGACTGAAATCCCGGAGATTCCAGGAGAGGACCAGTCTGGCCTGGAGAGGAAGCAAAAAATTGCAGCTGCGGCTGCAGCTGTTGCCCTGGCTCTTGACAGGGATAAAGACCGGTCCGGAGGATTGGGACAAGTACTTGAAAATCCTCCTGGAAACTGGTGGCATAAAAAACTGGACCGGATTCATTTTAAGGAGTAAGCATGGGCGATTTAGCTCAGAAAATTTGGGTTACAGTGGAAGGAAAAAAATACCTGGTGGAGGTGGGTGACCTTCGCCAGCGCCCCGTTACTGTAATTGTTGATGGGTCCAGTTTTGAAATTGATTTGGATTATGAGGCTGATGAAACCGGTGAGGAATCATCAAATTCCGCTGCTTTGCCTTTACAATCCGGCACTTCTGCCCATTCTGCCTCTGCTGGTACCGCCTGTGAAGTCACCTCTCCGATGCCCGGGGATATTGTTCAGATACTGGTCAAACCCGGGCAAAAAGTCAATTCGGGAGACCCCTTGTGTGTCCTGGATGCCATGAAAATGAAAAACACCATCCACGCCCCGCAAGCCGGAATCATTTCCGAGATCGGGGTGCAGGAAGGGCAATCTGTTGAGTTTGGTGTTGTCTTGTTTAAGTTTGGCTGAACAATATGGATATTTCTGATATTAGATTTTTGCTAGAGGCCTTTCAAATATTTTCGCTGAAGAACCTGGTTATGATCCTGGCCGGCGGATTGTTAATTTACCTGGCTATAAAAAAGGATTTTGAACCAGTCTTGCTGCTGCCGATCGGGTTTGGCGCTATCCTGGCCAACCTGCCGCTGACGGGGATTACGGATGCTGCAGAGGGCGGCTTTTTGGGAGTCCTGTACCAGGCCGGGATTAAAACCGAGCTCTTTCCTCTGCTGATTTTTATTGGTATTGGGGCAATGACAGATTTTGGTCCCCTGCTGGAAAATCCCAAAATGGCAATACTGGGTGCAGCTGGGCAAGTCGGCATTTTTGGAACCTTGCTGCTGGCGCTAAGTATTGGATTTGACCTGAACGAGGCTGCCTCGATCGGGATTATCGGCGCCATCGATGGCCCAACAGCAATATATGTTTCCAGTCGTTTGGCTCCTCACCTATTAGGGCCCATTGCGGTAACAGCCTATACTTACATGTCCCTGGTGCCCATCATCCAACCGCCAGTGATGCGGTTATTGACCACCGAGAAAGAACGCAAAGTCCGCATGCCGTATACCGAGAAACCGGTTTCCAAAACGGTAAAGATACTCTTTCCCATTTTGGTCACTATTGTAATTTCCCTGATATCCCCCAAGGCATCTCCTTTGATTGCCACCTTGATGTTTGGCAACCTGATGCGTGAATCCGGCGTGGTGGAACGATTGACCAAGTCAGCCCAAAACGAGATTGCCAATGTCACCACAATTTTTCTGGGGCTGACAGTCGGCAGCACCATGTCAGGGGATAGTTTTATTCAGAGTGAAACGCTTTTAATCCTGGGGATGGGATTGCTGGCATTTGTGCTGGATACTGTTGGCGGAGTTTTGGTTGGCAAGTTAATGTACATTCTTTCCGGAAAAAAGTTTAACCCGCTGATTGGCGCTGCCGGGATCAGTGCTTTCCCCATGTCTGCCAGGATTGTACAAAAAGTTGGGCAGGAGGATGACCTGGATAACTTCTTGTTAATGCACGCCATGGGAGCAAATACTGCCGGACAGCTAGGAAGTGTTGTCGCGGGAGGAGTGGTGTTAATGCTGCTCTCGGGAGCAATTTAATTCACTAATTAAGTCGCAAGGAGCAAACCATGAAACTTATTGATCTGACTATTCCCCTGGGTGTGGGAACACCTCCCTGGCCAACCTATATTCCCCTGGAATTGAAATATTTTAAACGGCTGGCTCCCAACGGCGCCAACGGGCAGGTAGTGACTCATTCAAATCATGTGGGAACGCATCTGGATGGGGAAATCCATTTTTATACCCCGGGAAAAGATATCGCGGAATTGGAGCTGGATTTCTTGGTCAATGAGGGTGTGATTGTTGACTTGAGCGATGCGGTTGGGGACTACGAGGTCTATACCAGCAAAATGGTTGAGGAGCGGGTGGAAGTCAAGGAAGGGGATATCTTGCTTATCCATACTGGCTACCATCACTTTGGCTGGGACCAACCCACTGCAGACGAAATCCGCTACATGGTAAAACATCCCGGTCCAGACCGAGAATTTGCGGAATGGGCTAAAAAGAAAAAATTACGCTGGCTGGGTGTGGACTGCGGGAGCGCGGATCACCCTATGAATACCATCATCAGGGATTGGATGCCCCGCCAGGCTAAAGAAGCGGATAAAGTTTTCCAGAAAAAATATGGGAAACCATTG
>Ga0255364_10027_pt1 | contig 45250 bp, 35 predicted proteins | sample ANMaggSSYBR01G12_FD_182087 | JGI IMG/M metagenome (GOLD analysis project Ga0255364, IMG submission 182087) | Sediment cell enrichment communities from methane seep in Santa Monica Basin, California, United Staets - ANME aggregate JGI... | ecosystem: Environmental > Aquatic > Marine > Cold seeps >...
AGAAATGCTTTATTATGCCATCGATCACGGTGTAAATTACATTGACACAGCGTATCTATATCACAGCGGACAAAGTGAAGGTTTTGTGGGGAGAACGCTTCAGGGAGCGTACCGGGATAAAGTTAAGCTCGCCACCAAGCTTCCTTGTTGGAAAGTTGAGAAAAAAGAGGATTTTGATTATTTTCTAAATGAGCAGCTGGATCGATTGAAAACGGAGCAAATTGATTTTTACCTTTTGCATGCATTGAATGGTAAAAATTGGCAGAAGATGGAGGAGCTAGACGTTCTTCCTTGGGCTGAAAAAGCACTGGAGGATGGCAGAATTTCGCATCTGGGCTTTTCATTTCACGATGAATATTCAGTCTTTAAGACTATCATCGATGCTTATGACAGCTGGGAGTTCTGCCAGATTCAATATAACTATATGGATGTGGATTACCAGGCAGGTAAAAAAGGGCTGGATTATGCGGCTGAAAATGGTTTGGCAGTAGTTGTTATGGAGCCCATACGCGGCGGGCGCCTGATTGATCCCCCTCAACAAGTACAGGATGTATGGGAACAATCCGAAACCCTGAGAACTCCTGCAGATTGGGCTTTGCAGTGGCTGTGGAATCAGCCCGAAGTTTCGATAGTTCTTAGTGGAATGAGTGAGATGCAGCATGTAGTTGAAAATGTTGCCAGCGCAAATAAATCAGGAATACAAAGTTTATTAGAAGCAGAGTTGAACACTGTTTCCAGAGTTCGGAAAGAGTATGAAAATTTAGCATTAATTCCATGCACAAGATGTGGATATTGTGTTCCCTGCCCGGAAGGTGTTGATATCCCTCGTATACTCAATATATATAATGACAGCATAATGTATGATAAACACGAGTATGCAAAGGCTGATTACAGCAATTGGGTACCAGTTAAAAATCGGGCAAATTTATGTGTGGCTTGCGGAGAATGTGAGGAAAAATGCCCCCAGGGAATTCCCATTAGTGAGTGGATGGTTAAGATTGATAAGATATTTGCCCCAGATTGACAGCTGGTTCACCCGGAAATTTTGATTGCTCTCTAATCCAAACAATCCCCCTGCTCTTTTAGTATGAGGGATAACAAGGGATAATACTATACGAAACAACAAGGGAAAAATGATTGTTGCATCAGACCTCAATGGCACACTAACAACTGGATCTCCAATATTGGCGATTGCAAATTGGGCTGAAAATAATCAGCCCTGGCTCCGCCCTAGGCTGTTTAAATACAGGGTTTTATTTTCTTACTTGCAAGTAAAGGCCGGGTTGAAAGAACTTGATATCTGGGCTGATAGAACAATGCGCAAAGTATTGGACCTGATCCAATCTCCAGATGAGGAGTTGGTTAATTCAATTATGTCTTATGTCGTTGAAAGTGAATTATGGCCAAAACGACGGGAGAGACCTGTTTCCCTGCTTAAGGAGTTTCACAACCAGGGAGCAGAAATAATCCTCGTAAGTGCTGCGTTTGAACCGGCTGTACTGGAGTTCGCGAAAAAAATCGGGGAAGAGAGGATAACCGCTATCGGAACCAAGATATTTCTTACTGAAAAGAGAATCTCCCTGGAAGAAACCTTGACCACAAGAGAAAAAAAACTTGAAAAGGTGAAAAATATAATTGGTTCAAATACGATAGAGATTGCTCTTGGAGATACTTTTGCAGATATTCCCCTGCTTGAGCAAGCTCGTCGGCCCATAGCCGTTTTCCCGGACCGAAGACTACGAAAAACAGCAGAGATAAGAAATTGGCAAATTTTGGAGTAAAACAAATCTGTTTGATTGCACTTGCCCCCGGCCCTAAGTAAACTAAAAGAACTAGTTATCTCGCCCTGGAGGAATAATGAACGTTTTGGTTAATAGAGTGATGAGAGCAGCTTTGTTGGATAAGGAATTTTATAAAGAAGCCGAGGCAGATACCAATCTTAACCAGGAAGCTTTGTTAGTGGTAATTATCGTGTCCATTGCTGCCGGCGTTGGAACCTTTGTTGGAAGGCTGTTTGGTGGAGAAATCGGTGCCGCTATCCTGGCGCTGATTGTCAGCACTGCAGTTGGTATTGCTAATTACTTTATCTGGGCATATGTGACCCATTTCATTGGAACCAATATGTTTAAAGGAGAAGCAGAGCCAGGAGAATTGCTGCGTGTGCTTGGATACGCCAGTGGTCCCAGGATTCTCAGTTTGTTGGTCTTTATCCCTTGTTTGGGAGGAATCCTAAGTTTAGGGGGAAGTATCTGGGCCCTTGTAGCAGGCTTTTTCGGCGTACAGGAAGCTCTTGATCTGGATACCACTGAAACCCTGGTAACTGTGGTTCTGGGCTGGGTGGTTGTTTTTATCATCAGTGCCATCATCACCAGTTTGCTGGGATTTGGTGCCCTGGGTCTTGGATCTGCTTTATCAGTATTTGGGCGTTGATAATCAATCTTTTAATATGCCTTTAGTAATATGAAAAACGTCCAGAAGAATGCCGGAATGGATGGCTCCTTCCCTGTCGGGTTAAATCGTTTTGGTTCATAACGTTGGATGCTTTTTCTGGGAAAAGAGCTTTCCTCAGCGATAATGTTCACTGCTGGAACCCTAATTTGAGGGACTTGGATTTAACGCAAGGAAGCGAATAATCTTTTAGAAATATTCTTCACTCCCCTCTTACTATTGATTTGCAAAATAATCCCGATATTTAGGGGTAAAAACGAATTTCTTCATTAATACTATACGAAACACTTACTGGGGAGAATCAGTTTTCCCCCTGCTTTTTATCAACGATTACCCAAACAAAATGTTCTTCTTTGTAAATTTCTATATCAGCAGGAAAGGAGGAGAATAAGCCCTTGATTTCATGCCCATCAAGAAAATGGCTGCGCATAAAGGCCAGTTTTTCTGCCAGGGCAATCAGTTTCACTGATCGGTTGTGAATGTCAGGTTCTTCTATCACGATTTTGCCGCCCGGTTTAATCACTCTCCATAATTCCTGGGCTGTTTTGGATTGATCATATACATGATGCAAGGCGTCAACCATAATGATCCGATCAAAAGATTCATTCGGAAATGGCAGGATTTCAGAATTCGAATTTACCGGGTATAAACCTTTCTTGGATTTGGATTTAGCAAGCATTTGAAAAGATGAATCAGCGATAACAATTTGATCTACCCGATCAGAAAAGAATTGGGAGACTCTTCCGGTCCCCCCACCTGCATCCAGCATTCTTCCGGTTGAGTTGATATCAACAAGTTCCACCAATCTTTCAGGAAGTTTTGCTTTTATCACACGTTCATATATCGGGGCAAGAATATTAAAGTGATCAAACATTATTTTTCTCCATGATACTGATAAAGTTGTATTGTCCGGGGAAGCTCCTCCGGAGATTTGATTAACAAAACTATTATAGTAGATTTATTGACGCCTGGGGACCTCTGGCTTATAATTTTTTTCGCACCAACTATATTGGGGAAGTGCTGGAATTGGCAGACAGGCATGACTTAGGATCATGTGCCTTTAGAGGCGTGTGGGTTCGACCCCCACCTTCCCCATATTAGCAGACAAGGCGCAGATGAAGGGCCTGGTGGATTATGGCTCTTTTCTAATGCCACAATAAGAGGCGAGGATTAAATTGAAAATTGAACAGAGTTATCTAGAAGAACATCAGCTGGAAGTTATTGTTGAAGCAGAACAGGAGACTTTTGAAAAAGCAAAATACCTGGCGGCAAAAGAGCTTGCAAAAGGAAAAAAGATTCCTGGATATCGCCCAGGTAAAGCGCCTTATCAACTGATAGTAAATCACTTTGGCGAGGGAGCAATAATCGATCAAGCTCTCGAGCATTTTTTGGATGAAATTTATCCAAAAATCCTGGATGAAGTTGAACAGGAGCCGTATGGCCCCGGGCAGGTAAAAGAGATAAAGAGCCTTGAACCTCCAACTTTCATCTTTAATATCCCGCTTCAGCCTGAAGTTACCCTGGGAGATTACAGGGAGATTCGGATAGTATATGAACAGAGTGATGTTTCAAGCGATGATGTGGATGAAGTGATTGAGCGGATGCTCTCTCAACAGGCGTCAGTGGAAACTGTAGAGCACCCGGCTGAAGAAGGCAATCTGGTAGATACTTCATTGGATTGTTATCCAACTGATAGCGAATCTGAAGATGAAGACAATTTCCTGCTGAAGAAACAACCCTTGCCGGTAATGATAAAAACAAAAGACGAAGATGACTCCAAGGAATGGCCTTTCCCGGGTTTCTCGCGTCAACTGCTGGGTGTTTCAGCAGATGATTCTCTGGAGTTGATCCACGAATTCCCGGATGAAGAAACGGTCGACGAGGATTACAGGGGAAAAGAAGTTCTCTATAAGGTCTCGGTAGAAGGAATTCGCGAACGTGTTCTTCCTGAGCTGGATGACGAGTTTGTAAAAACGATCAGCGAACTGGAGACCGTAACAGAACTTAAAGACCAAATTCAGGAAGAATTAAACACACAGCGGGAAGTAGAAGAAGAAAATACCTATATCAACCAGATTCTAGAGACTATCTTGGAGGATGCTGAGGTGAAATTCCCCCCTCAAATGCTTGATAGTGAAATTGAAGGAGAAGTTCATGAATTGGAAGCCAGATTAAAATCCCAGGGAATGGATTTAGAGATGTACCTTGGCATTCAAGATATGGAAGAAGAGGGGCTTCGGGAGCAAATAAAACCCAATGCGGAAAAGCGGATCATTCAAGGTTTGTTGATTGGGAAGATCTCAGAAGCAGAAGACTTGGATATTAATCCTGAAGAAATAACCGGAGAATTTCAGTCAGTCCTGAATAATCATTTTGGCGATGACGAATCTGGCCGTACAGAATATATGAACAGTGGAGAATCAGTTGCCCTGTTGAATAGAATCAGTTCGCAGGTTGTTACTAGAAAAACCCTGGATTTCCTGATAGCGGTTGCTAAAGGTGAAGATATTTCTGTGTTTCTGAAACCGGAAGAAGAAGAAATAGAAGAAGAAAATGGATCGGTTGATTCCACGGATGAAGAAATTGTGGAAACGCCCTTAGAAAAACCCAGCAAGGAAGTTACAGGTGAAGAAGAAGCAGAACTAGATACTGAAAAAGAAAATGAAAAAGAAGAGCAGGATTAGTGGTCGTGCCTGAATTTAAAGGAGGCATTATGCATACGGTAGAACCCCAGGCGCTTATTCCGATGGTGATTGAAAAATCTGGCCAGATGGAAAGAGCGTACGATATATATTCGCTGTTGCTAAAAAATAGAATTGTTTTTGTTGGAACCCAAATCACAGACCAGACTGCAAATTTGATCGTTGCCCAATTACTATATCTAAGCAACGAGGATTCAGAAGCACCCATCAAGTTGTACATCAATTCTCCTGGAGGTCAGATTTACGCGGGATTAGCTATTTATGACACCATGCAGATGATAGCCAATCCGATCGATACTGTAGCAGTTGGCGTGACTGCTTCTTTTGGCACAGTCCTGTTGACCGCTGGAACAACAGGGCAGCGCTTTGCCCTGCCCCATGCGACTATCCATCTGCACCAACCTCTTGGCGGAGTCCAGGGTCAGGCCACAGATATTGAGATCCAGGCCAACGAAATCATGAGATTAAGGAAAAAACTCAACGAAATTTTGGCTAATCATACCGGCCAATCAGAAGAGAAAATTAAAACTGATACTGAGCGCGATTATTGGTTAACTGCCCAGGACGCTGTGGAGTATGGTCTTGTAGACAAAGTGCTTGAACCGAGCAAAGATTCAACATTATCAGCAGAAAAAGAAGATAAGAAAGGCGATAAAGAAGAAGCTTCGTTGGAATAAGAAGTAAAACTCAAAGCCCGGTTTTCTATCAAACCGGGCTTTTTTATATCCCTAAATGGATATCCTGTGCTTATAGAAGACTACCCCGCTGTAAAAATAGTTCTGCTGGATATGGATGGCGTCCTCTGGCGAGGTCCTGATCCAATTTTAGATATTTCTAAGCTATTTGCCTGCATAAATGCACATAACCTGTCTGTTTTCTGTATCACCAACAATTCTACCCGTACGGTGGATTACCATCTGAGGCAATTGGAAAAGTATGGAGTTAGACTTAATAAGAAACAGATGATTACCAGCGCTGAAGCCACGGCTGATTATCTGGCACTGAAATATCCGGCTGGTGGTTCAGTATATGTTGTCGGAGAACAGGGGCTCATGGAAGCGCTCCAGAACCAGAAATTTTTTCACGTTGAGAATCCCCGTGATGAAAATATTCTAGCAGTTGCAGCTGGATTAGATCGGGGGTTAACGTATGAAAATATTAAACAAGCAGCGAGGTTGATTCTTCAAGGTGTACCTTTTCTTGGAACTAATCCAGACATCACAATACCTACCCCTGAGGGGATTGCACCGGGCGCCGGCGTTATCATAAAAGCAATAGAAACTGCATCCGGAACTTCAGCGGAAATAATTGGAAAGCCAAAAGCATACCTATATAATCTGGCTTTACAGCGAGCAGATTGTTTGCCCGCTGAAGCTATAATGATTGGTGACAGGCTGGATACCGATATTGCCGGTGCACAAAATATAGGAATGCGATCTGGCCTGGTTCTCTCTGGAGTAACTGATAGATCCACCGCTGAAGCTTGGAAACCCCCACCTGATTTGATAGCTGATAATGCCCTGGAGATTATTGAAAAAGTGATCGCCCATGAGATCTAATCTGTTTGACCTGGATTATGAAGAACTGAGTAAAGTTATCCGGAGCTGGGATGAACCGGCATATCGGACACAACAAATCTGGCAAGGAATATTCCAGAAATTCTGGAACAATCCCGAAGAATTTACTACTCTTTCTCTTTCTTTGCGGAAAAAATTAGACCAGAAATATATTTTCGGGGTATTGAACCCTGAAAAAGACCTGCAATCCAATGATGGATCTACACGGAAAATCCTTTACCGTTTAGAAGACAATGCTGCAATTGAAACTGTGCTCATGGGGTACACAGATCGAAATACAGTATGTATATCCAGCCAGGTTGGATGCGGCATGGGTTGTAAATTTTGTGCAACGGGAAATATGGGTTTTATCCGGAATTTATCCCCGGGAGAGATTATTGAGCAGGTCGTAAAAGCAGCTGCAGACCTTGGCCAAAACGGGAAAAGACTGACAAATGTAGTATTCATGGGCATGGGAGAACCGTTTCATAACTACCAACCAGTCATGAAAGCTGTGAGAATCTTGAATGACCCCAGGGGATTTGGAATGGGCACAAGACGTTTTACTATTTCAACCGTTGGACTTATTCCTGAAATAAGACGGTTCATGAAAGATAATACACAGATCAATTTGGCGATCTCTTTACATGCCGCTGATGACCTGCTGCGATCATCAATTGTACCGATAAATCGCAAGTATCCACTCACTGAGTTGATAGCAGTTTGCCGCCAGTACATTCAAAAAACTAACCGCCGGATTACATTTGAATGGGCGTTGATTGATGGGGTGAACGACACCGAGGAACAGGCTCGGAAATTGTCCAATCTGGTAGGTGATATGTTGGCTCATGTCAATATAATTCAGCTGAATCCTGTCTCTCATTATGGCGGGAAACCAGCAGAAGAGGAAAAAGCGCTTAAATTCAAGAAAATTCTGACTGATTCGGACATTTCCTGTACCATCCGTTTACGCCGGGGGATTGATATACAAGCAGGTTGCGGGCAACTGGCAAGTGAATCCAACTAGATTAATCAGTTAAATAATCTTCTCTTGAAGTCGATTCTTTTTGTTATTTCATAGGGGTAGAGAATCTGTTTTTCGTGTTAAAATGTAAATTCAGGAGATAGGAGGCAATATGAGCAGTCAATCAGTCCGCTTGGTCTTTCCTCCAAATTTACATGATGAGCCGATTATCAATCGTTTATTGCGGCAGTATTCTTTTACTGTGAATATACTACGAGCGAACGTCACAGCAGAACAGGGATGGATGGATATCCAGATTTCTGGGAAAACAGCAGAAATTGAGTCCTCTTTCTCATGGCTCAGAGATCAAGGCATAGAGGTAATACTCTTGTCAAATTAGCTTAAGTATCTGCGAAAATATGTGTGTTTACCTGGCAGATTCTATAGATATAGTTCTGCCAGGTTTTAACATAATGAGGGAACTGAAACAATGAACAAATACGAACATACCGATCCAGCAGTTTTGCTGACCCTCGAAGAATCCCTGGAGAAGGGAGACTATAACGTTGCTATAGAACTCATTCGGTCGTTACATCCGGCGGACCAGGCGAAGGTATTTAATGAACTAAAACCGGACAAACAGAAAGAGTTAATCCAAAAATTGGAAATCCCTGAAATTGCGGATATCTTCGATGAATTGGATGATCAGCAAACCTTGATTGCAGCCAGGAATTTACCCCTGCCCTTCCTGGCAGATATTATTGATGATATGGATCCGGATGAGGCGGCTGATCTGTTGGGAGATCTATCCGGGCAGGAAGTACAAAAGACAATATCTTTAATGGAGGAACCGGAAGAGGTTCTGCCCCTGCTTCTTTACGATGACGAAACAGCTGGCGGCAGAATGACAACTGATTTCTTGGTACTTGATCCTGGTGATACTGCAGAAACTGCCATTCAGTACTTAAGATCATCTGGGTTGGAAACAGATATCCCGTATTATCTTTTTGTAGTTGATGATGAAAAACAATTACTGGGTGTAACGGGATTAAGAGAGCTGATTTGTGCGGAGCCGGATCAGGAAATTAAAGAAATAATGAATATTCATGTTGTTAATGTCCAGGCGATGGAGGACCAGGAAGAAGCAGCCAGAGTGATGAAACACTATGACTTGTCTGCCCTGCCGGTATTAAATAAAAAAGGGCACCTGGTGGGTGTAATTTCTCATGATGATATCCTGGATGTGCTGGCCGAAGAGACAACAGAGGACATTTATCGACTGGCAAGCGTTTCAGATTCTGCCCTGGAACCGGAAAGTAAAATATTCCAACAGCTAAAAGGCCGTTTACCCTGGCTGCTTTTAAACACGGTTACAGCTTTGATTGGATCCTGGGTGATTAGCAATTTTGGAGATCTTTTTGTTAAAGTGGCAGTGTTGGCTTTTTTCCAATCTGTTGTTGCGGCTCAGGGTGGGAATGCCGCCAGCCAGAACGTCGCCATGATTGTCCGGTCCTTGGCGCTTGGTAAGGTAGAGCCTAAAAGAGTCTGGCCGATATTAATCCGCCAGATTGCAGTAGGTTTAATATTGGGATCTGTGATTGGTATAATTGTCGGGATAGGTGTCGGTTTCTGGCAATCAAATCCTTACCTTGGCCTTGTTCTGGGTCTTGCGTTATGTGGAAATATGCTTGTAGCAAGTATAGTGGGGACACTTGCGCCGTTGCTACTTGAATTTGTTGGTCAGGATCCGGCTCTTGCTTCATCTGTGGTGGTTACTGCGATTACAGATATCATAGGTTTCTTGATTTTCTTAAGCCTTGCCAGCATATTTCTTCCCCTGATTCAGCAATATATCTAGAAGCAGCAGGTTTTCTTTAAGGATAGCCCTGCCCTGGATCTCAACCGTGAGAACGAAGTTTAAGCTGGGAATCATGGCTTTTCAATTATTGAATGATAAAGTAAAATTTAATCATGGAAGTCCAAATCGCGATTTCAAAGATAAAAAAATACGCCACCTCTTCGAGCGGTGATACTGCTGAAGTAATTGAAAGACCTAATGGCGGAATGTCGGTTGTTTTAGCAGACGGGCAGAGTTCGGGCAAAGGCGCCAAATGGGTTTCAAGTCTTGTAGTGAGAAAAGTGATCCAGCTCCTGGCCGATGGGATTCGGGATGGCGCAGCAGCCAGAGCAGCATCTGATGCACTTTTTACTGAACGTGGAGGACGGGTTTCTGCCACATTGAATATTCTTTCTGCTGACTTACAAACCGGAACTCTTGTGATTACCCGGAATAATCCTGCTCCTCTGGTTATTGCTTATGGGAACAAGATTAAACTGCTCTCGGAAGAATCTGATGTAGTGGGATTGAGACGGGATACCAGACCCAGTATTTCTGAAATTCCTCTAGAAGCGGGAATAACTGTTGTGGCTTTCACAGATGGCCTTGTACATGCTGGTTCATATTTTGGTGATTCTATGGATGTCACCACCTGTGTAAAAGTAGAATTGGAAGACGAAAATCCTTCTCCAAGCAAAATCGCAGATTCCTTAATCAATCATGCCCTTAAGCTTGATCGGGGGCGACCACGTGACGATATCAGTATTATAGTTTTAAGAGTAACACCAGACGGTAATGATATGATACGCCGTATGTCGGTTCAACTGCCAATCAACTCGCTGGGAAAATGACCCCTGACAAATCAATTATTGGCGTTGTAGGTCCTTGTGCATCGGGCAAATCCACTCTGGTGGATGCTCTAAGGTCGAAGAACTATCATGTCCGGCATATAGCTCAAGAGCATTCTTATGTGAGCGACATGTGGAAGCAATTGAGCAATCCGGATTTCCTGATTTATCTTGATGTTTCATTTGAAATCTCTATAAGGCGGACAGGAACTTCCTGGAAAAGGGAAATTTTTGAAAAGCAAGTGGCTCGATTGGAACATGCCCGGAACCATTCTGATTTATTTATCCAGACTGATGAATTAAACCCACAGCAAGTCTTAAATATAGTGTTGGATTCCTTACAGTAAAGCAGAAAAACCACAAAAGAGTATGGAAAACAAAGAAAAAGAAATTAACTCAACAGTTGACTCTGAAATCCAGGAAGTATCCGACAAGATCAGGGAACTGGATGAATTAAAAAACACATTTATCGCACTCGTGAGCCATGAACTCAGAACTCCTATGAATTTGTTGGCCGGTTATCTGGCCCTGGGGATGGAAGAGTTGGAAGAAAACCCAATTAAAGCAAAAGAATATTTTGCACTTGTAGAAGAAAACACAAGTAACTTAATGCGGATTGTTCAAGAGTTAACTGATTTTACGCGGCTTCAGTTGGGGAAAGAGATTACGTTTTTAGATCCAATCCCTGTTGGGGATGCCTTTTTGCAGACTTATGATTTGTTAAAGCCTAATCTTCAAAAGAAAAATATTAATCTCGTTGTGGATTTTCCGGATGATGTGAGGGAGCTGCAGTATGATGGGGAAAGCTTGATCATTTTATTCAGGAATTTGCTATCTAATGCCGCAAAATTCTCGATGGATGATGGTAAGGTGGTTGTAGTGGGAAAAATCCAGGATGATCACTTGTCAATTACCGTACATGATTGGACAATACCTATTCCGGAAACTAAAAGAGAAGTTATTTTTGAGGATTTTAGACAATTGGAGAATTATTTAACCCGGCGTTACGAGGGTATGGGGCTGGGTTTAGCGGTAGCCAGACGGACGGCTCAATTTTTAGGGGGAAATATCAAACTGAGTGTCAGGGATGATGGCAATACTTTTGAGATAGTTTTACCAATTGATGGATGAGAAAACCCAACTTAAAATAAAAACTCCCGAAAGGGAGTTTTTATTTTGAAGAGTTATCCTAACTGTTCCGCTTCATTAATTACTTCTAAAAATTGATCTAAAATTGTTCGCAGCATGGGTTCGGGTAAGGCACCTACCTGTTGATGAACGACTTTTCCCTCAGACATAAATAGCATGGTGGGAATCCCCTGAACACCAAATTTGTTTGCCCATTCTGAATGATCGTCGGTGTTAACTTTGGCAACGATTACCTTTCCTGTATATTCTTTAGCTATCTTTTCCAGAGTTGGTGCAACCATTTTACAGGGACCGCACCAGGGAGCCCAAAAATCGACTATAACTGGCAGGTCTGATTCTACAATAGTTTTCTCAAAAGCTTCATCAGTTACATTTATCGGTTCGTCAAACATATTCACTCCTGTAATTCCCAGCTATCAGAAAAATAACTGAGATTGATATTTTTAAACTTTACCTATTTTTATCACATAGAACCCATTATGTCATAGTTTATCCGCATAATTAACAATTTTCTAATCAACGGGTTGTCACGGATTGACTATTGTCCCGTAAACAAACCTTCATTTGAGGATGTCGAGTATAATGGTTGTTATGGACTTGAAATTCTCTACCGATCAGGTAAATACCTACAAGATTAACACACCCGTTTATCAAGGACCTCTTGATTTATTGCTTCAATTAATTGAAGGCGCAGAGTTAGATATCACTACACTTTCTCTTGCTCAAGTGACAGATCAGTACCTGAAACATTTAGAGAAATTGCAGGATATGCCCCCAGATGAAATCTCAGCGTTTTTAGTTATTGCAGCAAAACTTATTCAAATTAAATCTGAAGCGCTGCTTCCTACCCAGACTTCAGGCAGAGAAGAAGAAATTGATATCGGGAATGAATTAGCACGCCAGTTAATTGCTTATAAACGATATAAGGAAATAGCTGATCTGCTGGCAGATCGGAAAGACCACGGTTATCAGACCTTTATTCGTCTCTCCTCCCCCCAATTGGAAGTTAAAGATCAACTGGATCTTGATGGCTTTGGCATTAGCGATCTTTTTGAGCTGGCAACCAATATATTCCAGAAAGAAATTGACAAGAAATCTATAAGTGTCATAGTAGAAAGACCGAAAATCACAATAAAAGATAAAATTACTCAAATTTCTGAACGATTTAAGGATACTGAAGAATTGACCTTCCGTGATTTGTTGGGTAATGACTTTACTCGCCTGGATGTAGTGATTTCATTTCTTGCCCTGCTAGAATTGATAAAGGGAAATTTTATAAAGGTTGTTCAATCTAATATATTTGAAGATATAACGATGAAAAAGCTAAAAGAGGTTTCGGAAATGAAGGATTTTGCACTAAGGAATTTGGAATTATAGGTTAAAGAGGGTTATTGCCTACACGCAATTTAATATTTATTATCTATTGTTTATCAAATTGGCCTGCAAACGATTAAAAAATCATAGTAATTAACTCATGCCTATTCAATTGCCCGCACGGGAACACATATCTCATCCCCTAACCTCGCATGTTCTCTCTCGGCTAAATTTATCTCCTGATTTTAATTATCCCTCGATTATTAATTCCAGGATTTTTGTTTCTAAATTCCAGGATTCGCCTTCCCCTTTTTCTGCAAGTGAAGTTTCCGCCGTTGGCCTGATCGGTAAAGTTTTCCTCAAAATAATCGAGTCCTATCTGCAAGATTATTCTCCCTCCTCTCTTTCCGACTTAGACAAGATACTTGTGTCTCGTCTAAGTTCCACCGGTTGTGATGAAATTGTCACTTCCTTTTTGGATTCTTTTCCCACTTCCAGTGTATATCTGGACCAATCTGCTGCTTCTGATTACTTACTAGCACCTTCAAAGAACGCTTCTAAGCGTCATTCCTTGTATAAATCAATATTATTGACCTTCCTGGCTGATGCTAACCCTGCGATCAGGGAAAACGATGGTGTTTTTACCTCTCCTGAATTTCGAACAGCTCCACTTTACATGCCTTTCTTGTCTGTTATCGAAGACTCTTTCTCTAGTCAATCAGGACATACCATTGGCGACGCATCCCTTTTAGATTTACTCAGAGCCCCCTCTACTGCGCACCCCAATTCCATTCATGATCAACTTGACTATATACGCCAGAATTGGAGCACGCTTCTTGGAGAGGATATATTAAACGATCTCCTCCGTGCCCTTGATCGAATTAATGAAGAACATAAACCTTCCTGGATTGGACCTGATAAAACCGGAAGCCAGTTTAATTTTACGCTTGCTTCCTATATTACTGATTCAGACACAGTCCACTTCAGCAAAGATCTTGACTGGATGCCAAATGTGATCCTTCTAGCAAAAAACACTTTTGTCTGGATGGACCAGCTCTCTAAAAAGTACCACAGTGAAATTCACCGTCTTGACCAAATTCCAGATCAGGAACTGGAAACTTTATCCCAATGGGGAATCACGGGGTTGTGGTTAATTGGTATTTGGCAACGAAGCCCTGCCTCTCAAAAAATCAAGCAGATGTGCGGCAACCCTGACGCTGTTCCTTCGGCGTACTCTATTTTCGATTACTCGATTGCTGATACTCTTGGAGGTGAATCCGCTTTTAATAATTTATCCTCCCGCGCTCAATCTTTCAATATTCGCCTCGCAGCTGATATGGTTCCAAACCATATGGGTATCTCGTCAAAATGGGTAATAGAGCATCCTGAGCGTTTTTTAGGTCTGGATCAGCCTCCTTTTCCTTCTTATTCCTTTAATGGTCCCGACTTATCCGACGATGCTCAAGTAGGTATTTTCCTTGAAGATCATTATTTTGATAAGAGCGACGCTTCCATTGTTTTCAAAAGAGTCGATAACCTCGATGGTAGTTCAATGTATATTTACCACGGCAATGACGGGACTTCTCTTCCCTGGAACGACACAGCTCAACTGGATTTCCTTCAGCAGGAAGTGCGTGAAGCTGTTATTCAGACCGTCCTGCATGTAGCTCGCAATTTTCCAATTATTCGTTTTGACGCTGCGATGACCCTTGCAAAAAAACATTTCCAAAGGTTATGGTTTCCTGAACCTGGAACAGGCGGCGCCATCCCTACAAGAACAGACTTCGGATTGACTAAATCTCAATTTGATCAAATCATGACTGATGAATTCTGGCGTGAAGTGGTAGATCGGGTTGCGTCCGAAGCACCTGGTACTCTTTTACTAGCCGAAGCTTTCTGGATGATGGAGGGATATTTTGTCAGGACGCTGGGCATGCACAGGGTATACAACAGCGCATTTATGCATATGTTCCGCAACGAAGACAATGCTGATTATAGAAATCTCATCAAAAAGACTTTAGAATTTGATCCTGAAATTCTAAAGCGTTATGTAAATTTCATGAGCAATCCGGATGAAGATACCGCTATTTCACAATTTGGATCAGATGGGAAATATTTTGGTGTATGCATTATGATGGCTACTCTCCCCGGCTTGCCTATGTTTGGCCACGGTCAAATTGAAGGCTATTCAGAAAAATATGGCATGGAGTACCAACGAGCGTATTACAACGAGCAGCCCAATCAAAACCTTATTGACCGCCACCGCCATGAAGTTTTTCCTCTACTCCACAAAAGGTACTTGTTTGCAGAATCGGAAAATTTCGTTTTGTACGATTTCGTATTAGATAACGGCACAGTAAATCAGGATGTTTTTGCTCACTCCAACCAAGCACGTGGAGAATCGGCATTAATTCTCTATCATAATAAGTGGTCCTCAACTCACGGAGTTATTTCCCGCTCAACGGAAATTAATGGCGAATCCAGATCGTTGTCGGAAAGCTTAGGATTACTAAATTCAGATGCCAGCTTTATTTTGTTTCGTGAGCACATCTCTGGCTTGGAGTATATCCGCTCATCTGCTGACTTCCGCAAAAATGGGTTAAGGATTGATTTAGGCGCATATCAATATCAAGTTTTCATTGATTTTAAGGAAGTTGCTGACCCGAGTGGCGATTTCTCTCTCCTTAACTCATCTCTTCAAGGTAATGGTTCCCCTGATCTCCAGGAAAAGCTTCTTGAAACCAGACTTTCGCCTCTTCTAAAGGCACTGGACGAACTGGTTTCAATTTGTATATCAGGGTATTTACCAACCATTTCGTCTTCTGTCGCTCAAAACAATGAACGGAGTGGCGAAGATCCGCTTGATTTAGAAGATCGTTTTTCGCAAAGCCTGTCCTCTTTCGCTTCTATTCTCGCCCGGCTTCACCCAGAAGCAAGTGACTTCCCAACAGATTATCAAGAACTGATTTCTTCAAAACTAACGGCGCTTAACAATTGTTATGAATACAAAGTCATTAAGAATAATGAGGGCAACCATGTCTTGTATACTCTCCTGTTCTGGGTAATCTTTTCTGAACTTATTGAACTTATTCCCCGATCATTGCTCCTGGACATTTTTCGTCTCTCTTCAACTCAACCTTATACAAAAATAATTACTTCTCTCTCATCCCGTTTAACTAATATTGCCTTATCTCCCAGCGATATAACATCAATCTGGTTTTCTAACCAGGATATCCTAGCTTTTTTAGAAATTCATGACCACGAAGGAATTACGTGGTTCAATCAAGAGTCCTTTGAGTTTCTACTTGATTTAACTCTTGGAATTCTTTATATCAATAGCCAAGCAAACAGCGATCCATCAACACACGGCAAACAGGGTCTCGCTTTGGAAATTCGTGAACTGAAGAATTTTATGGTTCTTTCATTAAAATTGTCTGCCTGCAATCTGGACTTGTTCAATACTGAGATCTCCAAATACCCAGGTTCTGCTTTAGAATAGATTATGAATTTATCTAGAAATCAAATCAAGATAATTGAATCAGACCCTGGTAGTTCATTATTTCTCTCCGGTCCTGCCGGTACAGGAAAATCCACCGCGGGAGTAGCGCGTTTGAACTTCCTGGTTGAAAACGGTATTCCGGGGAACAAGATATTGCTACTTTTTCCGCAAAGAACTCTTTCTTCGCTATACCAGGACTCCATCAACTCTATCGCGTTTCAAGGAGGCAGTTTACCTGTTATAGCCACTTTCGGTGGGCTTGCACGGAGGACTATCGAACTTTATTGGCCGCTGATATCATCCGAAACAGGGCTATTTGATCCAGATAAGCTCCCAACTTTCCTCACCCTCGAATCTACCTTGTACTTCATGTCCCAATTAATCACTCCGCTGGTTGTTGATGGGGGCTATTTTTCATCCGTTACCATCCAGCGAAACCGTCTTTTTAGTCAAATTTTAGATAACCTCAACAAAGCAGCTATTCACGGATTTCCGCATACTGAAATCTCAGAACGTCTTCAATCATCATGGATTGGAGATCCGGCCCAGCTAGGCATTTTCCAAGACGCACAAAATGCTGCAGCGCTTTTCAGGGAGTATTGCTATCAACACAATTTATTGGATTATTCCTTACAGATAGAACTGTACGTCAATTATCTTATCCCCCACCAGAAGATAAAAGAGCATTTCAAAAAACAGTTCAAACACTTGATCTATGACAATGTAGAAGAAGACGTTCCTGTTGCTCACGATTTCATCAAGGATATGCTGCCCTCCCTTGACTCTTCTTTGATAATCTACGACCTCTCTGCCGGTTACAGGAATTTTCTAGGAGCATCTCCTTCCGGAGGAATGAAACTGGCAGATTTCTGCACCAACAAAATAGAATTGACTCAATCTTATACTATGTCTCCGTCTCTATCTCAATTCAACTCTTTCTTGTCTTCCTCCCTGGAATCTAAACCACTTATAATTGAAAATTTGGAACCGGAACTCGCAGATGCGGTCTCAGTAAACTTCCATCCTTACTATCCCCAGATGGTCACCTGGGTTGCAAGCAAGATCAAGGAACTCATAGAAGACGGCACTTCCCCGGATGAAATTGTTGTTCTGGCTCCTTTCCTTAGCGATTCATTGAGATTTTTGTTATCATCAGAACTGGCTAAACAACAGATAGAATCAACTTCTCATCGACCTTCCCGCGCACTGCGTGATGAACCAGTTGCGCACTGCTTGCTTACTCTCTCTGCATTGGCGCATCCCGATTGGGAAATTCAACCCACAATACATGAACTTGCCTTTGCTTTTATGCAATTTATGGAAAACTTTGATCTTACGAGATCTTACTTATTAGCAAAACATTGCTTTCAAACATTCAGCAAAGAAGGCCGTTTAGCTGATTTTGAAAATTTTCCCTCTGGGCTTCAGGAGCGCATCACCTTTTCTGCCGGCAACCGCTACCAATCTCTTGTAAACTGGCTGCGTGATTACAGTAACCAACCTCCTCAACCTCTAGATCACTTTCAGATCAGAATATTTGGTGAGCTTTTATCTCAACCTGGATATGGATTTCATAATGATTTTGATAAGGGTCAAATTTCTGAACAAACTATTGATTCAATCCGTAAATTCCGTCTTTCAGCAGGAGAAGTCCTTGGCTTTTCCAACCTTCAACTTGGATCTGAATATTACCGCATGGTTAAAGCCGGCGTACTTGCAAACCAGCACCCCAGATCCTGGTCTCATAGACCTAAAAAATCAGTGTATCTAACTCCCGCGTATACTTTTTTGCTCAGCAACACACCCGCTGATTACCAATTTTGGCTAGACGTCGGATCCCGCGGATGGTACGAAAGAATTTTTCAGCCCCTTACCAACCCTCATGTCCTCAACAGAGATTGGGAAATCGGACTGCCCTGGAGAGATACTGAAGAATATGCCCTTAATCATGAAAGCCTAAATCGATTATCATCTGGCCTTATCCGCCGCTGCAGAAAAGGTATATTTTTTTGTTTGACTAATACAGATGAACGCGGGTTTGAACAAAAAGGATTGTTGATTAAATCCCTCAACAAGATCCAAAATTTAATTCGCTCGTCTGAGCAAGATCAGGCATGACAGATGACTAATCACTATTCTCCTCGCCCTGCTCAAAAGAAAATTCTCGCTTATCGCGGTGGGACTATGGGTGTCTCAGCTGTACCCGGCAGTGGTAAAACCTGGACATTGTCCTTACTCGCGGCTGAATTAATCAATAGTGGTTTATTGTCCGCCGACCAGGAAGTCCTTATTGTTACTCTGGTCAACTCAGCTGTTGACAATTTTTCTCTTAGAATTAGTTCATTTTTGCAGGACATGGGTCTCCTTCCTTCTCTGGGATATCGAGTTCGTACCCTTCATGGACTTGCCCACGATATCGTTAAAGAACGACCAGATCTTGTTGGCCTTGATTCTAAATTTCAGATAATTGACGAAAGGGAAGCGGATCGAATAAGAGTTGACGCGGTTTATGATTGGTTGAGGAAATATCCCGGTGGAATAGATCCGTATCTGATTCCCGACCTCAACGAAAAGAAAAAAACGTCATTATATAAAAAACAAATCCCTGATTTATTATTGCAAATAGCAAATCAATTTATTCGCACAGCCAAGAATCATCAACTGTCGCCCGATTCTTTACTTCTCCAAATTAAATCCAAAAATAATAATTTGCATTTAGCTGAAATGGGTTTAGAAATTTACAAAGTTTACCAGCGAAATCTCGAATACAGAGGTGCTGTTGATTTTGACGATCTCATTAATCATGCCTATAATATTCTGAAATTAGATTTGTCGCTGCTTAATCGTCTCCAGTCGAATTGGCCGTTTATCCTTGAGGACGAAGCCCAAGACAGCAGCTTAATGCAGCAAAGAATATTATCTTTGCTTGCCGGCCCCAAAGATTCTCAAAATTGGGTTCGGGTTGGTGATCCGAATCAGGCTATCTATGAATCTTTCACAACCGCAGATCCAAAATTGCTTCTGAAATTTATTGAGATTTCTGACCAGAATCACGTTCTCCCTAATTCAGGTCGAAGTACTGAAGCAATCATTGACCTTGCAAACTACCTCGTTGATTGGACAAACAAATACCACCCCCAATCTCTGATCTGCGATGCTCTTTATCCTAACAAAATTGTTCCAACGCCACCTGATGATCTGCAGCCAAATCCCAAGTATCAGTCAGGTCAGATTCACTTCTTTGATAAGGAGCTTACACCCGAAAAAGAAATCCAGGTAATTGCAGATTCCGTTTCCTCCTGGTTGAAAAATCATCCCCAGCAGACAGTCGCAGTTCTTTCTCCCCGGAATGATAGGGGTAAAAAAATTGCTTCATATTTGAGGAATAAACATAAAATTGAGCCCGTTGAGTATTTAAATACTACCCTCTCTACCAGAAAAACTACCGGATCCCTGGTAATTATCCTGTCCTATTTGATTGATCCAAGTTCTTCCAAGAAGTTATCTGCTGTTTATCGGGTTTGGAAAAGGGACTTGCAATCTAAATCGGATGCTTGGTCCAAGGTTGAATCTGTTTCAGAATTATTAAATACAATACAAAAACCTGAGCTTTTCCTTTCTCCAAGTCCCTCTGAGGATTGGATGGCTACATTAGATTCCGGAGATCCTGATTTGCTTTCAACCCTATTTGATTTCAAGGATATCATTATCAAATGGCACAAGGCAGCTCTTCTTCCCATTGATCAGCTTATCCTTACCCTTTCAGGAGACCTTTTTCATACTTCAGAAGAGCTTTCTATTTCTCATAAAATAGCTGCTTTTCAAAAACAGCTTGCCACTCAACATCCCGACTGGGAATTACCAGCGTTACTGGATGAACTCAAGTCTTTGGCCAGAAATGAAAGACGCTTCTTCTCGATCAGCGAGGAGAACCAATTTAATCCCGATGATCATAAAGGAAAAGTAGTCATAACTACAGCTCATAAATCCAAGGGGCTTGAATGGGACAGGGTTTATTTAATATCAGCAAATAATTACAATTTTCCTTCAAATCTCCCTGATGATATTTTTATATCTGAACGTTGGTTTATCCGCGATCATTTGAATTTGCCAGCCGAAGCGTTGGCACAACTAACTTCTTTAGTAGACGAATCTTCTGCTAAATATATTGAAAGCGAAGGGACGAAACAATCAAGATTGGATTATGCTCGAGAACGCTTAAGATTGTTTTACGTATCGATTACTAGAGCAAGAGAGGAGTTGGTTATTACCTGGAATAATGGACGATCGGGAAAAACTACTCCCTCTGTGCCTTTTCAAGCTTTATCTGACTATCTCAAAAATAAACCAGATCCATCTTCTTCAGTTCCAGGATAACGCATGTCAAAACCTAATCAATCCTTACAGCTAAATCAGAGCAACTTGCAGGACTTTTTGGATTGTCCGCGTCGTTTCCAATTAAAAGTTATTGAAGGCTTATCTCTGCCCGCAGCTTATTCAGAACCCATTGGCAAATTTGAAATATCAACATTGCTTGGCAATAGATTCCATTTGATTTGCCAGCAATTCTTTTCAGGAATTGATCCTGTTTTGATTGAAAATTCTTTATCCGACCCTGATTTGCAGGCTATGTGGGATAAATTCTTACCGTATGGTAAATCGTTGCTCAAATATCGTTTTTTCCCTGAACCCCTGCTTAGTATTTCGCTCCTCACTCACAAACTTATTGCGAAATACGATCTTGTAGTTGAAATCAATTCAGAGAAATATTTAATAATCGATTGGAAAACTGCCTCAAAGAAACCTTCCCGCTCAACATTAGACAAAAAGCTTCAAACTCATTTGTATCCCTACATTTTTAGTCAGACAGGAAATGATTTATTTCCTGAAACTCCCATATCTCCTGCTTGTATTGAGATGCATTATTGGTATCCACTAGCTTCAGAACACAAAGAAATCTTCCCCTATTCAAAAGACAAGAACGCTGAAGTCAAGATTGATTTAGAACAAATTATAGGTAAAATTAATACCTATATTTCCGAAGATGTCGAATTTCAATTAACTGACGATAACGCTGTTTGTCAATATTGTGTTTTTAGATCCCTTTGCAATCGAGGCACTTCAGCAGGATCATTTGAAAAATCACCATCAATTGAACACGAGGATCTAAAGTATGTTCAATTTGATATAGACCAGGTTAGTGAAATAGAATATTAATTAAAAATGTATGACATAATGCCTATGCGCAATTCTACAATTACGTGGGTTTTCCCTGAATTACTTGATATTCCTTCTAGCTTTCAGTCTTCATTGGGTTATTCCTCGGTCGTCTCCCAGGCCTTGTTCCGCCGTGGATTAACCTCAACTAAATCAGCCCAAGGGTTTCTTGACCCTGATTTTTACCAACCCACTCCAGCTGCCCAACTGCCAGGTCTAAAACTTGCCGCGGAACGTCTCGAATCTGCCCTCTCCCTAGATGAAATAATCCTGGTTTGGGGAGATTTTGATGTTGATGGACAAACATCTACTTCTCTTCTTGTGTCTGCTCTCCGCGATTTGGGGGGGGATGTTCACCACTACATCCCTAATCGCGCAAGAGAATCGCATGGCATGTCTACTTCTTCTTTATCTTCTCAAATTGAAATTTTCCGACCTTCATTAATCTTGACCTGTGACACAGGCATTGACGCTTTTGAACCAATTGAGCATGCTCGAAACCAAGGCATCGACGTCATAATCACTGACCACCACCAACTTCCCCAGGTTCTACCAAATGCATATGCAATAATCAATCCTAATATGCTTCCTTCTGAACATCCTTTATCAACCCTTCCAGGAGTTGGAGTAGCGTTTAAGCTTATCGAGCACCTTTATAATCTTTACGGCAAAAATGTTGACCATCTATTAGATCTTGTCGCTCTTGGTATAGTCGCTGATGTTGCCCCTCTTTACGGTGATACTCGTTATCTTCTCCAGCGCGGCTTACCAATCCTTCGCAATACATCCAGATTGGGGTTACGGCAGCTCTACATTAACGCAAAGCTGGATGGAGCTTCTATAAGTGAAGATCAAATCGGTTTCGTCATCGGTCCCCGGTTGAATGCTCTCGGCCGTCTTGCTGACGCAAACTCATGTGTTGATTTTTTCACCACCAACGACCAATCTCATGCAGCAAACCTGGCTGCAGAACTTGAAAATCTCAATCTCAAAAGACGTGAGCTTACAGAAGTTATCTTTCAAGATGCTATTGCTAAAGTAGAAACCAATCCTGACCTCGTTGAGGATTATCCAATTCTCGTACTTCTGGGCCCTCCAAACTGGAATCCTGGAGTGATAGGCATTGTTGCCAGCCGCCTGGTTGATCGTTTCCATAAACCTGTAATCATGCTTACTGAAGAAGGAGACAACGCCCGCGGTTCCGCGCGCTCTATACCCGGTGTGCCAATTTCAGACCTGATCGCTAGCGCCAGCGACATTCTAATTAACCACGGTGGACATCCCATGGCTGCAGGCGTCAAACTCCATTCCGATAGAGTGTCAGAATTTCGAAGAACAATTGCTCATAATTTCAAGGGTATCGTTGGCGAATCTCTCCCTTCTCCACAAGTACAAATTGACACATTGCTTCCTTTTCAATCAATATCCATTGATTTTATTAATGATTTCCACCGGCTTTCTCCCTTTGGCTCAGGTAATCCCAAATTATTGTTTGCTTCTCGCGGAGTTAAACTCATAACTGACAAAATCATTGGCAAAGACCGGAATCACAGGAAATTAACCTTAGAAGACAGTGCCGGAACCAAGCAAGATGTCCTGTGGTGGAACAGCGTCGGCATTGATCTTCCTGAAAGTGTTTTCGATATTGCTTACTCATTAGTTCTTTCAAATTACAATCGCAAATCCCAGCCCCAGTTAACCCTCCAGCACTTTCGTAATTCTAAAGACACTCCAATTCTCCTTAAGGATTCAAAGGAAATCAAAATACTTGATTTCCGAAAACAAACCGATCCTCTTACTGAATTAGGTCGACTGGTAATCGAAAATCCATCATCAATTATCTGGGCGGAATGCAATACTCCATCAGGTATAAATTGCCTACCGAGGGAAGATCTCGTTAAATCTCCAACTCTAATTATCTGGACAACCCCACCGAGCCCCTCAGTCCTGAAAAATGTTTTAGATTCTGTTTCTCCCAAATCAGTCTTTCTCTTTGCGGAAGATCCAATGCCCCAAACCAACAGATCAGTTTTGCAAGCCATATTGGGGCTTCTTAAACATCTAAGAGATACCGGAAAACCATACGATCCTGTTCTCTTTGCCCAAAGCATTGGGCAAACTCCAGCGCTTATCGAACTGGGTATAACCTGGCTCCATGAACATGGAGATCATGATCTTTCCCATCTGAAATCTAATCAAATTATTTCAGGCGGAGGCTCTCCCCTTCCAGGATTCGCTGCAATTGACTATAAATTTAATCTTCTTCTTCACGAAATATCATCTTATCGTTATTATTATAAACATGCCAAAAAAGAATACTTATTATGAAATATAATTTTGATCAGCTAATTAACAGGCGCGAATCCGATAGTATCAAATGGAATTTGTACGAGGATGATATTTTGCCTCTCTGGGTTGCAGATACTGACTTTCTCTCGCCTCCTGCAGTAGTTTCCTCTCTCCAAGAGAGGATCAATCACGGAATATTCGGTTACTCAATAATTCAGGATACAACCAAGCAGGCAATTCAGCAATGGCTCCTCAAACGTCACGACTGGAAGATAAATACCGATGATATTATTCTCATCCCTGGCGTCGTCCAAGGATTTAACGTCACTGCAAAAGCTTATTCAAATCCCGGGGATTCCTTATTGATTCAAACCCCCGCTTACCACCCTTTTTTCCATGTAGCTAATAACTCAAACACAAATTTAATAATCTCCCCTTTATCGCAAAACTCTAATGGTTCTTATAAAGTTAACAAAGATTATTTCCAATCTTCTTTAACCCCTGAAACCAGGATTTTCATGTTATGCAATCCACAAAATCCCACAGGTAGAACCTTCTCAAAATTGGAACTTAAAGGCATGGCCGGAGCTTGCCTCAAGCACAATGTAATAATTTGCTCAGATGAAATTCACAGCGATCTGGTCTTCACAGAAACGAAACACATCCCCATCGCTTCGCTTTCCAAAGATATTTCCGCTATTACAATAACTTTGCTGTCAGCTAGTAAAACTTTCAATATCGCTGGCCTGAAAACATCAGCCGCTGTAATTACCAATCCCTTACTTAGAGATCAATTTGTCCAAACTATGAATAGGTCTGTGGGTGGGGTAAATCTTCTAGGAGAAATTGCTTTGCGCGCAGCCTTCGAAAACGGAGCGGATTGGCTTGATGAGCTTTTATCCTACTTGGAGGCTAATCGCAACCTGCTGTTTGATTTTGTTCAAGCCGAGCTTCCAGGCGTGCAAATGAGCAAACCCGAAAGCACCTATCTGGGTTGGCTTGATTGCAAAGAGACAGGACTTGAAAATCCTTCTAAGTTTTTTATCGATCAGGCCCGCGTGGCTCTAAACGAAGGCCTCTGGTTTGGCGAGAAATACAGCTCCTTTGTTAGACTCAATTTTGGCTGTCCAAAAGAAAGACTTTACACCGGACTGGAAAGAATGAAGACGGCTTTGCTTCAGAAGTAAATTTTCTCTTATCCCTATAGTAAAATTGCACCATGACTTCACTAACTGAAAAGTTAAAGTCTTTGGGCGTTCAAATTGGCGCCGATAAAATCAGCGCTCCTGTCAAGTCCGATCCCACGCTTAGCCTTACAGTTGAATTAGACGGCTGCTGGGAAAGCACATCCAAAGGTGACTGTTTTGTTATCAGAAAAACCTTCCCCCCGGACTTTATTCATGGCGACCTAAGGCTTTTTCAGGTTTTAAACCTTGAAATTTTTGACGAAATTCCATCTCTTTCAGGGATCTCATCGATTCCATTTGACCAGTTTCTATTTATCGATACAGAAACCACTGGTTTATCAGGAGGCGCCGGTGCCTACGTTTTCTTGATCGGGGCAGCAAAATTTACAAATGAAGGTTTTAATTTTGCGCAATTCTTTCTCCATGACCCTGCAAATGAGCTTGCGCAGCTAGCCGCTCTGGAAGATTTTTGCTCGTCCGCAAAAGTGATAATTTCCTATAACGGTAAATCCTTTGATTTACCCAGGCTGAAAACCAGGTACAAATTCCACGGATGGCCGCCTCCATTTGCTGATGTTTTCCACATAGATCTTCTTCACATTGCTCGCCGGCTCTGGAAATCCCACCTTTCTTCTTGCTCCCTGGGAGATATTGAACATCATTTGCTCGGAGTAACAAGGTCCTCGCTTGATGTCCCTGGATGGAAAGTTGCTTCGCATTATTTTGATTATCTTCAAAATGGCGACCCAACGCCTCTTTCCTCAGTTTTTTATCATAACGAGGTAGACGTAATTTCCCTTATAACCCTCTTGAATTACATTACAAACCGTCTTTCATTTCCCCTTACTGCGGAATACCAATCATTTGATGACCTAGTTTCAATTGGAGTTTATCTTTCCCAGCATGGCCGTACCCAGTCTGCACAATCCGTTTTGTTTCACGCTGTAAATAATATTGATCTACCAGATAATTTACACATTACAGCCATGTCAAAACTCGCATCTTTGTATAAAAAAGAAGGCGATTTTTTGCAGGCAGTACCGCTTTGGGAAACAATTGCGTCTCATGATGTGCTTCAAGCTCATATTGAGTTGGCGATGTATTACGAACATAAACTAAATGACTATCAAGAAGCTATTCATTGGACTTTATCTGCCGTAGACTCTCTGTCTGTCACTCCCTCATCCATCCAGTCAGATAGTCTCAGGGCAGCTCTTGATCACCGTTTATTCCGCCTTAAACGCAAATCGGCCAGTTAAAATCAGCTGCTCACTAACTTTTAATTTTTTTATGGGTTTGTTGTCGAAAACGAGAGTTTTTAATACAATTCTAAATTTCGTTTAATCTGATTCCATCAATCTCTCAAAATAAATGCAGCTGCAATTTTCATTTATCGTTAAGCGCTTCCAATCCAGGTAGAAGAGATCCTTCCAGCATTTTCAGAGAGGCTCCTCCGCCGGTAGAGATGTGGGTAATTTTCTCGCTTAATCCAGATTCTTTTAAAGCTGCTGCAGAATCCCCTCCCCCCACGATTGTCACAGCATTGCTTTCTGCGACAATTTTTGCCATAGAAAATGTTCCCTTCGCGAATGCCGGAAATTCAAATACTCCCATAGGCCCATTCCAGACAATTGTTTTACTGTCTCTGATAATCTTCCCGAATTTATTCAGCGACAATGGTCCCAAATCCATGATGCTCCAACTTTCAGGAATATCACCAATCGGGATTGTTTTGTTATTCGCCGATGCGCTGAACTCGTCTGAAATTACGACATCTATCGGTAGTAATAATTTTTTTCCGGTTCCTTTCAAAATTTCTTTTGCTATTCCCAAAGATTCTTCTTCAACTAGCGAATCGCCCATTTTGTAACCTTGCGCAGCAAAGAAAGTATTAGCCATTCCTCCACCAATAAGGAAATAGTCTACTTTTCCGGCTAGATTATCTATTACGTTAATCTTCCCACTTACTTTTGCTCCGCCAAGGATTGCAATAAATGGTTTTTCTGGATCAGAAATTGTGTTTCCCAGGTAATTAATTTCCCTTTCGAGAAGTAACCCCGAAACCGCTGGTATGTGTTTCGCAATACCTACATTGGAAGCATGTTCTCGATGTGCAGTTCCAAAGGCGTCGTTCACAAACACGTCGGCTAAGCTAGCTAATTTCGCTCCCATTAGAGGATCATTCGCCTCTTCTTCCGGATGGAAACGTGTGTTTTCTAAGATTAAGATTTCTCCATTTTGCAGATTTTTAGCAGCCTCTTCAACCATTGCACCCATGCAATCGTTAACAAATAACACTCTTGCATCTATCAAATGTTCAAAATAATCTGCAACCGGTTTTAATGAAAACTCCTCTTTTGGTTCTCCGCCAGGTCGACCAAGATGGGACGCCAGTATTACAGCAGCATTACAATTCAACAAATATTGAATTGTTGGAATCGCAGCCTTTATCCTGGTATCATCCACAACTTTTCCGTTTTTCAATGGCACATTAAAATCTACTCTCACAAATACTTTTTTTTCATTTAGATCAATATCTTTTATTGTTTTCTTTTGAAACATAATTCTCTCTCAAATTAAAAACGCCCCTCGAATACACCAAGGGGCGTTTTTTATATTATGTTTTACAGAGTTTTTGCAATTAATGCCGCCATGTCAACCGTTCTCGAGGAATAACCCCATTCGTTGTCGTACCAAGAAACTACTTTTACCATGTTCCCACCTAGAACTTTTGTAAGATCAGAATCAATAATTGAAGACAATGGATTCCCCTTGTAATCCATTGATACCAGAAGTTCTTCGGTATACCCCATAATACCTTTAAGTGAACCCTCAGATGCCTCTTTTAGAACACTGTTAACCTCATCTATGCTAACTTCTTTTTCAAGTTCTATCACCATATCTACAATAGATACAGTTGGAGTCGGTACCCGTAATGCAAACCCATCGAATTTCCCTTTCATTTCGGGGATAACTTTTGACAGAGCCGTAGCAGCGCCGGTTGTGGCAGGGATTATATTCAGTGCAGCAGCTCTTGCCCTCCTGGGATCACTATGCGCCAGGTCCAATATTCTTTGGGTAGTTGTGTATGAGTGAATTGTAGTCATCAATCCTTTCACAATTCCAAATTTATCGTGCAATACTTTGACTGGAGGCGCCAGGCAGTTTGTAGTGCAAGAAGCGTTAGATATAATGTGGTGAATTTCTGTATCGTATAACTCATCGTTAACGCCAATAACAACAGTTAAATCCTCACCCTTAGCTGGAGCGGATATTATTACCTTTTGTGCGCCAGCTTCAATATGAGATTGAGGTCCTGGAGATTTACTGGTGTCTTTGAACATTCCTGTTGATTCAATTACTATGTCTACACCAAGTTTTTTCCAGGGAAGTTTTCCAGGGTCTCTCTCAGCAAGAACCTGAATAACATCTCCGTCGACAACTAGATTTCCATCTTTTACTTCTACAATTCCCTGATAAACTCCGTAATTCGAATCGTATTTAAACAATCTCGCATTATCTTCAGGAGCATATAAATCATTAATAGCCACTACGTCAAATTGATCGCCATGATATTTTTTGATAGCTTTTAATACTTGCCGGCCAATTCTTCCAAATCCATTAATCCCGATTTTTGTTTTCATTCATTTCCTCCGATAATTGTGCCAATTTTCACATTATACTTCACATTCATTTTCCTTTCAAATATTACATTGTTAATGGGCCTGTCCTCTCTCTTAGAAGATCCATTAATACTTGGGTTATTTTATCTGGTTCATGCCTCCAGGGATGTTCAATGTCAATTAAATCTGACGTGTAAACATTGTATTTCATACTTAACTCATCTTCCGTTTCTACTCCTTCAACGTTCTGATGAAATTCACCTGGTTTTATATTATTCGCCACGACAATATCAAATATATTGCTACCGACATGATCTTCAATAACTCGCAAGTGATCACCGCAAGAGAATCCTTCGGTCTCCCCCACCTGGGTAGCCACATTGCAGACAAATATCTTTAAAGCCTGACTTGCTCTTATTGCTGAAGTGATATCCCTGACAAGCAAATTGGGTAAAATGCTAGTATATAAACTCCCTGGACCAATCACGATTAGATCGGCCGATAGCACAGATTGAATTACTTCAGGATAAGCAGCGGGGTTATTTGGTTCGAGCATTACTCGCCGGATGATTCCCTCAGTCTCAGTCACTTTGCTTTCCCCTACCACCCGGATAATCTTTTTGCTCTCAGGTTCCAGGATATCAGCTACCAACTGTACGTTTTCAAGGGTTGCCGGAAGGACTCTTCCTGAAACGGCTAGAACTCTTCCCGATTCGGCAATTGCCTGCTCAAAACTTCCAGTTACCTCTGCCATTGAACTTATAAATAAATTACCGAATGAATGTCCTTTTAAACTTTTATCGTCATTGGCGAATCTGTACTGAAATAATTGAGCCAATAAATCCTCATCGTCAGAAAGTGCTGCCAAACAATTTCTCACATCTCCAGGAGGCAATATCCCCAGACTTTCCCTTAATCTTCCTGATGAACCGCCATCATCAGCAACAGTTACAACAGCGTATATATTATGGGAGACCGTTTTCAAACCTCGCAGTAAAGTCGCTAATCCATGACCTCCTCCAATTGCAACAATTTTTGGTCCATGTTTCCGGCTTTGATGTTTTTCTAATCTGTCAACTATTTTATGTCCGGGTCTTAAAAATGGGCCCAGTAGTGATTTATTTAACCCGATTATCCCCCAAATAATAATTCCCATACCCAGCGCTTCAAATACTATTACCCGCACCAATCTCGGCAAATCCCTCAGTGATGCAAAGGAAATTAAAGGCAGCCACCATGTATCAGGGGTTCTCCTGTATAAATCAATAATAAATACAGCCAACCCTAGCGCTATTATTGTTGTTCCCAACAATATTGCTAGAATCCATCGCTTTATGCCCAATCCTGGCTGAAGCCATCTTAGCAATCCTGTTATCTTTTCTTTTAATTTATCCATAATTTTTTGTTCATGTTCTATTCCAGCGCTTGAATCATAGCAAGCGAAAAGGAATCCGTCAACACTGATATTCAAGTTACTTATTCACATTTTACATGTATTAAATTACAAATTAAGTATATTTGTCTTTTTCCATCAAATAGTATTCTCCTGTGCTATACTTTTAATTATGAACTCCACTATTGCTGTTGACATAGGAGCTTCCCGAATGAGGGCTGGGTCCTATACTACAAAAAGTAATGAGCCAATTCACTACAACCAAATTCCTACCAGGTCTGAGGGAATGCCTATAGAAGACAGGCTCATCAACCTGATCGAGTCTGTTTGGCCTGAAGACTACGATGTTAAATCAATAGCTGCAGCGTGCCCCGGTCCCCTTGACCCGCTGAACGGCATAGTAGTTGAACCTCCAAATATTCCTGAGTGGCGCTATTTTCCTCTTCAAGAATTTCTTCATTCAACTTTTGACCTACCCTCGGCAATTAACAACGACGCTAATTTAGCTGCTTATGGCGAGTGGTCATTTGGAGCAGGCCAAGGATACAGCAATTTAATTTATCTCACAATCAGCACGGGAATTGGAGGCGGCATCATCATTGACAATAAACTTTTAACCGGCAATGCAGGTTTTGCGGGGGAAGTTGGGCACATGTCTGTTATTCCACAAGGCCCAACCTGCTCCTGCGGAAAAGAAGGACACCTGGAAGCCATCGCTTCTGGTCCTTCGATCGTGCGCTGGGTAAAATCTCGATTGGAAGACGATGACCTTCTTGACCATTTTCCAGAAGGAGAACTTACAGCAAAACATATCAGCGACGCTGCAGAAACAGGTCACGAACTTGCCATCGCTGCTTACGAACGCGCTGGCAAGTATATTGGCCTTTCAATAGCAGATCTTCTCCATATTTTTAATACCTCCTTAATAATCATTGGCGGTGGTGTTTCAATGGCCGGGGATCTTCTTTTTGACCCTATCCGGAAATCTGTCTCCGAATCTGTTATCTCAGATGTTTATCTTGACGAATTACAAATACTGCCAGCTGCGCTTGGCGACGATTCCGGATTAATGGGGGCCTTAGTATTATCTCGTGAAATCGCAGCTAGTTAATCTGCCGTAATTTTTTTGCCCTGTTATCAACCATCTCCAGACCGGGAATTATCCTAGATGACCCTACCTCTTTTTGATTGGATTGAACCCAAACCAATACCAATCAATATCGATCGTGAACTTGCAAGTTTTTCATCTGCTTTCCGCTCTGTATTATTTCAGCGCAATTTTTTCACAGAGGAAGATGCCAAAACCTTCCTTCTGCCGAAAGAGCCGGATTGGTACTTTTCACAACAACTTCTTCACACAGAAAATGCCATTAAAATAATCCAGGATTCCATCCAAAATCGCGAGTCTATCGCTGTTTTCGGAGATTATGATGCTGATGGAATTACTAGTACTGCATTATTGGTGTTGGCCTTATTGAAGATAACCGATAAAGTTTTCCCTTACATTCCCGACAGGCTCACTGAAGGTTATGGACTTAACAAACCAGCTTTGTCCTCTTTGTTTGACCGGGGAGTTAAATTAGTCATTACTGTTGATAATGGCATTCGATCAGTAGAAGAGGTTAAATACGCTAACTCATTAGGAATGAAGGTGATTATTACTGATCATCACACACCGGAAGATACCCTTCCTCTCGCAGCGGCTATCCTGAACCCCAAACTACCGTCCGACTCCTATCCTGGTAAAAATCTTGCTGGCGTCGGTGTCGCCTATAAATTAATTTCCGCTCTTAGTAATCTTTTTCCTGAAATTGTTCCTGCGGATTATCTTGATTTGGTTGCTATTGGTTCAATTGCCGATGTTGTACCTCTAATTGGCGAGAATAGATACCTTGTTCGCAAGGGACTTGGGTCTCTCAACACCTCCCGCCGCCAGGGAATTTCCTCACTCCTCGGTGCAGCCAATTTAGTTTCAAAAAATATTCGCTCTTCTGATATAAGCTTCCAAATAGGACCCCGCTTGAATGCTTCTGGTCGACTAGGTTCTGCTGATATTCCTCTCGATTTGCTTCTTTCTTCAGATTTAGCAAAATGCGGAAAACTTGCACAAATTTTAGAAATCCAAAATTTTAAAAGAAAAAAGCTCAGCAAAAAGCTCGAAAAGCAGGCAGATATCCTGGCTACTATGGACGATCAGCTCCCTTCTATTCTCATTGCTTTAGATCCAGATTTTCATCTAGGAGTTGCAGGAATCGCAGCAGGATCTCTAACAAGAAAATACTACTTACCCTCAATTGTTGGGAATATCGGCCCCGAACTTACAACTGCCTCTTGTCGTAGTATCCCTGAATTTAATATCATCTCCGCCCTCGATCAATGCAAAGATTTATTGGTCCGTTATGGAGGCCATTCGCTTGCTGCCGGGTTTACAATTTCCAACAACAATCTTGCTGATTTTAATAAGCGGATGATGACCTTTGCAAAAGAACAACTTGCCAGCCTTGAAATCCAGCCCTCAATTACCGTTGACGCTGAAGTCTCCCTTGATCAGCTTAATACCGAATTGTATTCAGAACTTGAAAATCTTGAACCTACAGGTTGCCAAAATCCTGAAGCAGTATTTCTTACAAAAAATCTCTCATCCATTAAGATAAAAGTAATCGGACAGGATAAAACCCATCTTAAAATGATGGTCACCGACGGAGACTACTCCCTGGATGCTATTGGTTTCGGTCTTGGGCACCTTGCTGAATCCATGCCCCCCCGATTTGACGCTGTTTACAAATTCGATCTAAATGAATTCCGAGGCATTGAAACTTTTCAACTAAAAATCCTTGACCTCAAATCCGCTTGATTCTCACCTCAGTCTACAAATCTATACTTAATTAAAGCCCAAATAGCTTCAAATGCATCTTTAAGTCCAATTTTCTTTCCTTCTTCATAATCCCTTGGATTAAAAGTAATTGGAACCTCAAATATTCGATAATCTCTTTTGAGTATTTTTGCTGTAAATTCAGGTTCGAATTCAAACCGCTTTGCATGAAGAGGCATATCCTTAACCACTTCCCTTTTAAACACTTTATACCCGGTCTCCATGTCAGTTAGTATGGTGTTATATAATATATTTGTAAATAGTGTTAATAATTTATTTGCGACCATATGCCAGAACATGGCCACTCTTCTTGAACCACCCAAAAACCTTGATCCATATACCACATCTGCTAAACCTTCCTCAATCGGCTTTAGCAAAGCGGGGTAATCTCGGGGATCGTACTCAAGATCTGCATCTTGGATTAATAAAACATCTCCAGTCGCTATATTTAATCCACTGCGTACAGCTGCGCCTTTACCCTGGTTTTTCTGAAGCAGTCTTACTTTAAATCCTTCCTTTCCTTCAAATTTTTTGACAATATCTACAGTTCCGTCAATTGACCCATCATCAATTAGAACAAGTTCATCTGGTATTCCCGTAGCCTGAACCCTAGAAATTATCTCCTCAAGGGTATCCTTTTCGTTGTAAATTGGGATAATAACAGATAGTTTCATGTTTACCTCTTTGGTATTATCTAACCAAGCTTGCCTAAGGCATGCTATAATTTGGATGGTTAATTTTAGCTAATTATACTGTATTTGAAATCATATATCCGCATACCGGAGTTACCCCATGAATCCTCCCAAAACACAATTTGGCAATCAGGAAGCAGAATTTCAACACACAGGCACAAAACCATTTGGTCCTCCCCCAATTGTCCAGATCAGTGATACTGGATTATCTAAACTCTGGCTGCAAGATTTAGCTTTAAAAATTCTCTATTTCCAGGGCTATCTTACCGGTTATGAACTGGCCGAAAAAATTTGTTTACCCTACACCTCCCTGGTAGATAAAATTGCTGAATCATTAAAGAGAGAGAAGTTCATAGAAGTGAAGGCTTCTACAATGGGCCTTGGTGAAGGTTCCTATCAATATGGAATTACCCAGGCAGGAATTAACCGCGCCCGGGAAGCTATGGATCGCAGTCAATACGCTGGTCCCGCTCCCGTCACCCTTGCTGATTACAACAGCGCGATACGAAGACAGAGTCTAGGCAAGCTCAATGTCTCTCCCCGAGCCTTAAGATCGTACCTGTCAGAACTTACTCTTTCAGAGTACATCATAAATCGTGTCGGGCCAGCTATCAACTCCGGTACATCTGTATTTATTTATGGACCTCCTGGAAACGGAAAAACAAGTATAGCCAGGGCAATCGGCTCAATGATCTTACGTGAGAGTATGTATATCCCTTACGCGCTATATATTGAAGGGCAAGTCGTTAAATTATACGATTCAGTAAACCATGAGATCATCCCTGAAAAACCGGTGTCCGAGGCTGGCACAGGTACTTTAAAAACAGGCATGCGCCGTGATCCTCGTTGGGTGCGAATCAAAAGGCCTTTTATTATTGTAGGCGGTGAATTGACCTTGACTGACCTGGACCTTGTCTTTAACCCTGTCACTAAATTTTACGAAGCCCCCTTCCAGGTAAAGGCTGCTGGCGGTTTACTACTCGTAGATGACTTTGGCAGACAACAGGTACGTCCTACTGATTTGTTAAACCGCTGGATAATACCCCTCGAAAATCAGATTGATTACCTGACACTTCATACCGGTCGAAAAGTAGAAGTTCCATTTAATGAGTTGATTGTTTTTTCAACCAACCTTCCTCCAAAAGATCTCGTTGACGAAGCTTTTTTGCGCCGGTTACGACATAAAATTCGAGTCGGTGATCCTTCTTTTGACGAATATAGATCCATCTTTATTTCAGTAGCCGAATCCGCGAAAATTCCCTTCAATGAAGAAATTCTTGCCTATCTTATTAAAAATTGGTACATTAAACCAAACCGCAATCTGAGGGGTTCGCACCCCAAAGAGATCTGCAATCAGATCCTTGATATATCAAAATTCCTCGGCTGTAAGCCTGAAATGACTCGCGAATTAATTGATCAGGCAGCTGACGCATTTTTTGTGGATCTTTAATATTATTTCCTTTTGATTTGATGTTAGATTTATTTCCCAGTCCTGTAATAATTGCTCACCGGGGTGCCAGCAAGTATGCTCCGGAAAACACCTTTTCTGCCTTTCAACTGGCACTAGACCAGGGTTCGGATGCTATTGAATTTGACGTGCAGCTATCTTCAGACAAGTCAGTAATCGTAATGCATGATTCCACACTTGATAGAACCACAGATGGCTCAGGCTGGGTAAGGCACCATAGTTTGGATGTCCTCAAAACATTAAATGCCGGAAATTCCTACGGTCCAGGCTTCCCAGACGAAAAAATACCAACGCTTGAGGAAGTATTTTCAAGATTTGGTGCATCCACTTTTTATAACATTGAACTAAAAAACACCTCTACCCCTTTTGATGACCTGCCTGCTATGGTTGCTCCACTTATTGAGAACAGCGGACTAGCAGGCCAAATACTCATTTCGTCCTTTAATCCATATGCATTATTTAAAATCGAAAAGCTTCTACGAGATGTACAAAAGGGATTGCTGCTTCATAGTTCTTTGTCAATTGAGTTTTTCAGAAATTTTTCCTTACATCCCTTTGAGTACCAAACTGTCCACCTGCCCTTTTCATATCTCAACGTAAGAAGGATAAAATCTTTCCAATCGAAGGGAAAATTGGTATTTTCTTACACGCTGAATCATCCCCGAGATATTCGTGCTGCCCTTAATCTCGGAGTAGATGGTTTCTTTACAGATGACCCGGCGCTTGCCAGGCGAATTATTCATGAAAATCCCACAAGACTATGAATACAAATGGTCGTATTTTTACTTTATAATTTACTTAATCAATAAACAAAAAATAATCAATTTATGAATATACGCAAGTTTCTTCATCAAAGCTTATTTACCCTTTTGCTATCTAGCATCCTTTTCGCCTCTGTTTCTCCTCTTGGTTTTCCGCACGCGTCTAGCTCCTTAGAAACATCTCTCAGCAAGGCAGAAATTTTATTGGCATCTCTTACTCCTGCAGAAAAAGTAGGTCAGCTCTTTTTAATTACATTTAACGGAAATGACACCAGCGCTGCATCGCCCATCTACGACCTGATCGCAAATTATCATATTGGCGGCGTCATCTTAGATCGCGACAATGATAATTTTTTAAACCCAAATAAAATGCCCCAGGATTGCTGGGGGCTGGTTAACAATCTTCAACTCCTGGAATATGATGACTCGCATCGATCTATTGAGGATACGCTTCCGCCTGAAAATCAACCTCCAGCATATATCCCTTTGTTTATCGGTCTTTCTCAAGAAGGCAATCGCTCTGACTACTCTGAGATTCTCTTTGGACTAAGTCCCATTCCCAGCCAAATGTCATTGGGCGCAACATGGGACCCGAATCTTGCAGAACTCGTTGGCGAGCAAGTCGGAAGGGAACTTTCATTCCTGGGCATTAACATGCTTTTTGGTCCCTCTCTGGATGTTATTTCTGATCCGTCTCCTGGTCAAAGCGATTTAGGTGTCCGATCCTTTGGAGGAGATCCTTATTGGGTTGGAAAACTGGGACAGGCCTATATACGCGGATTGCACAAAGGCAGCCTTGATCAAATTGCTGTTGTCGGAAAATATTTCCCAGGATTAGGGAGCTCAGATCGTTTACCGGAAGAAGAGGTTGCAACTGTTAGAAAATCTCTTGAACAGCTAAAGCAAATAGATTTAGCACCTTTCTTTTCTGTTACAGGTAATGCGGCCTCTCCAGAATCTGCCGTCGACGCTCTTCTCAATTCCCACATCCGTTATCAGGGGTTGCAGGGAAATATACGTTCAACTACGCGGCCAATTAGCCTAGACCCACAAGCCTTTGAGCTTCTAATGAACCTGGAGCCTTTTGGTGCTTGGCGAGAATCGGGTGGTTTAATCATCAGCGACAATCTTGGCAGCCAAGCTCTACAAAAATTATATGATCCCACAGGTGAATCTTTTAACATCAGACGGGTATCTGTTGATGCTTTTATCGCCGGCAATGACATCTTATATCTTGGTAACTTTGGCGATGAAAACAAGCCTATTCCCCTTCATGAAATAATTACCACTTTAGATTTTTTTGCCCAGAAATACAATGAGGATCAGGACTTTGCCAACAGAGTTGACGAATCTGTTCTTAGAATTCTTTCCCTAAAATTTGGTATCTACGCAAATTTTGATATCTCTTCAGTTCTTACGTCCCAAAACAACTTATCATCCATTGGCAAAGGCGACGTTGCAGAAATCGTCGCCAGGCAAAGTGCAACAATAATAAATCCTGCCATCACAGAACTTACTACTGTCCTTCAGAATCCTCCCACGTCTTCTGATCGGGTTGTAATTCTTTCCGACACTGAACATGCAACCATCTGCAAAGATTGTCCTGACTTGCCTACTCTTGGAACAAAATCCCTAGAAGATGCAATTATCAGGCTTTATGGTCCGTTTTCCGGTCGGCAGCTCGTTCGCGCAAATATAACTTCCTATTCATTTAAAGAATTGACGACCCTACTTGACTTTCCTGATGAAATGGAAGAGATGGTCATCACTCTTTATAATGCAGACTGGATCATCGTTACAACACTTGGCGTTCGCGAAGAACGGCTTTACTCTCTCGCTCTCACTAGACTCCTGGCTGAACGCCAAGATCTGCTACGGGATAAAAACTTAGTTGTCTTTGCTCTTGGCGCTCCATATTATTTGGATGCCACCAACATCTCCAAGATCACCGCCTTTTTTGGTTTGTATAACAAACTTCCTGCTTCGGTTGATGTTGCTGCAAGGATTCTATTTAATGAATTCCCATCTATAACTGGAAAGCTTCCGGTCTCAGTGCCAGGCATTAATTATGATTTGATATCAGCAACTTCGCCTGATCCAACCAGGATTTTTCCATTGTATGTCGGAGATAACCCCGGGCTAACAGCGACGCTGGAACCATCCCTTCCAACTCCAGCATCTCCGATTTATCATGTAGGGGATCTCATTGAGCTTCACGCCGGAATAATCCTTGATCATAATGCCAATCCCGTTCCAGACGGAACTCCTTTAACTTTTTTCGTCACTTCCCAAGGCGAAACCTCATCCCTTCCTCAAGTTACTACAACAGAAGGATCAGCTGCAATCAGCTATCTGATTCAAACCGGTCACAACATTACCATCCATGCAGAAAGTTCCCTTGCGAAATCTCACTCAGTAGAGATTAATGTTCTCGGTAATAATACCGAGAACGCAACAATCCCTACTACAGCAACCGTCATCCTTGAACCTACACAGACCCCCACTGAACTCCCACTTTTAACTGATGAACCATCTCAGCCAGACACGCCCTTAATTGATACGCCTTCCTGGCACTTATGGATGATTTCGCTGGTTATAATCGTCACGATTTCCCTGATAGCCTATCAGGCAGGCGCAATGCTTGGCATCGTCCGCTGGGGAATAAAATGGGGATTTTCTTCTTTTATCTCAGGATTGTTTGTTTATAACTATTTGATGCTAGATTTACCGGGTGCGTCCCTGCTAATGCCAACTAATACTTCCTCCCTGAGCATCGGACTATCTGTATTTATCGGATCTTTGTTTGGTTGGTTGTTAGCTTACCTTTATCAACGATTTTATTCTTCTTGAAGTTTATCTCATTAGTGTTGTAAAAATACTTATCACCAACAGAAGCATAGCCACCCAGGCGAGCTTTTGCTCTTCTGAAGCTTTGACGAAATCCTTCAGACTTGGTGCCGGAAGCGCAGCTTTTGGATTTTGGCTTGGATTCCAATCCCCTAGAAGCGCTTCCTTAAACTCAGTAACGCTCTGAATTCTCTCATCGGGGTGAACCTTCATCGCTAGTTTTATTGCCCTTTCAGTTCTTGGGCTTATGTTTTTATTAAATTCCCTTATGTCAAGTTCCTTGGTTGGTTCAAGAAATCTTTGCCTTGCCTCGGAAGGGGCTTTATTCGTCAATAGATGGCAAAGTGTCGCTGCGAAAGAATAAACATCACTTCTTGGATCTGTGTGTCCTGTATCTCCTCCGTACTGTTCCAACGGAGTATAGTATGCAGACCCGTGCCCTTGCACGACGGTTATCGTTTTCTCTCCTGAGATCAGAATCTTAACCAACCCAAAATCTACTAACTTTATAATGCCGTTTGGTGTAAGTTTAATATTACTTGGTTTAATATCACGGTGGAGAATAATTGGAGATTGGCTATGTAAGTAAATGAGTGCATCAGAAATTTGACTTGCCCAGTTTAATACAATTCGTTCTGTTAAATAAACTCCTTTTTTCTTTTCTTCAAGCATCAATTCCCTTAGATCTCTCCCTGGAACATAATCCATCACCAAGTAATCTCTATCGTCGTCAGAAAAGAAATCAGAAACTTTTGGCAGGTTAGGATGATCAAGTCTAGCCAGCACATTCGCTTCTCTTCTAAATTGTTCCCGGGTCTGTTTTATTACCTCGTCAGATAAGTCTCGATCATAATTAACTGCTTTTAATGCGCACAATCTGCCCGTTAAGCGAAGATCTTCTGCAAGGTAGACACATCCCATTCCTCCTTGCCCGATATTCTCTTTGATTTTATAACGTTCCTTAATTATTTCGTTCTTTTTGTGATTGTTATTCATTATTTATTAGTGAATATTATTTTCTCTTCTTTCATAATTGAATTATAATCTAAACGAAGCTCTCTTATCACAACTTACAAAATTCCATTATGAAAGATCTTATCCAATCTCAGCCAGTGCTTGTAGGTCAAGGTGGTTCATTAAACGGTTACCGCTGGTCCATTTCCGGTGAAATAATTATTGGACGCACAGGTGCTTGTGAAATTATGATCCCCAACCAACAAATTTCCAGAAAACACGCTCGTATATTTATTTCTCCGCATGGCCCTGTCTTAGAGGACCTTTCCAGTAAAAATGGCACTTTCCATAACGGAAAACCTGTTGCAGAGCTCACAAATCTAGAAGACGGGGATGTCATCCAAATCGCTCTTGCACAAGAATTTGTCTTCCTCGGGCAAGATGCAACTGTGCCTCTTGCGCCCGGCGATTTTGAATCTTCTGTCATCTCCTATTTCAGACGAATCCGTCTTGAAAAAGACTCGCATAGAACCTGGATTTTAAACCGCGAGCTGGATCCTCCCCTTTCTTTATTGCAATTTAAATTGTTATTACTCCTGCTAGATTCCACCGGCAGGGTTATCTCAAGATCAGAAATTATTAATTCCGTTTGGGGTTCTCAAGAATCTGTCGGAGTTACTGATCAGGCTCTTGATGCCCTGGTTAGGCGTTTAAGAGAGCGAATTTCTGAGCTTGACAGTCATCACAATTACATAATAACAGTCAGAGGTCAGGGTTACCGCCTGGACAATCCGCCAATCAGTTCCAGCGGATCTACTGACTAGACGTATATCTCCCTCAGTAAAAATTTCCTTCCTTAGATTAAAATCTAGTTCTTATTCTCATCAATTTTAATTTTCATCGATCTGCGAATCAAGGCGTTATAAACTGTCTTGAGCCTAATTAATGTTTCCTTCATTTCTTCTTGGTTATCACCATCGGCAGCATTGATTTGCTCTTCAAAATTACTGATAATTGATGTCATGTAATCAACAAATTGAGGGCTGATTTGTTCTTTCATCTCCTCTAAAAGGTTTTCTAATTCACCCTTGTCAGCAGCGGATAACAACTGGTCAATTATTTTTAATTCAGGAGGAGTCGTAAGTTCTTGAATTTTTTGCAGCAAATTGCCCAATTTGTCCTTACGCTCAGTTTGTTTTTCCTTTATAGCTAATTCCAACTCCGCAGACAGGGTCTGAACAAATAATTGATCAATTTGATCAATTATTTTTATCAGAGCTTCTTCCGGTGATTCCTCTTCAATTATGGAATTGATTATTTCTTTTGCTGCATTTGTTCTTTCATACATTTGTTGATCAATTTCCTGAGTTAACTTCAGCATTAAGTTTCTTTTTTCGACCAAGTTGCTTCTTATTTCTTCTGCTGATTTTTCGATCCTTTCTGTAAACATCTGAAAAAATTCATAGTCCATCGCAGGTCTCACTAAACTTGTCAATGCCCTCACTCGTTCATTCGTCGGCGCGTTAATTACCAACTCCAACAGGGATGATCTGGTAAGATTTTTCCCCAAATCTTCCAGGGATTTACTGGCGGCTTGTATCTCCTGCGTTTCGGCCATGATTTCTTTTCCAACATCAGTTTCGATCATTAATATTTCTTGGATGGCCTGTATTTTTTCTATTGCTTTTTCGTCTTGACTGCTTATAATTCGTTGAGCTATCTCAGCGAACAGCGCAAAAAATTCTCTGTCTATTCGGTCATTATTATTTTTGATCGTCTCTGTTAATTCTTTTCCTTCTTGAGCAAATAGAGAGTCTAGTAAATTTACTTTTTCCTGTTGGCTTTCTATCATCTCTTCTGTAACGCCATCTTCTAAAAGTATGCTTTTTATTAAGCTGTTCATTGTTAACATATCTTTTGGTTGAAATAAATATCCTTTTCTCTTTTCTGGTTCAAGTTTATCAATTATTTTTTTCAGCAAAGGAGCCAATGCACCCTCTTTTTCTTCCATGGTTTTTCCAATATCTGGTGGTGAGAATGTGAAAAGAATCTCCTTTTCCGCGTCATGGTAAACCATAGGCACTGGAAGCTGTCCTTGAAATCCACACGCCTGGCATTGAGCTAAGTTCAATCCTCCGGACAGGATTAATTCCTTCTGTTGAGGATTTCTTCCTCCGTCTATAACCTGCTGGATTTCAGCGACAATGGGTTGTTGACAATTTGGACAACTTGTTTGAATTTTTGGCATAACCACTCTACCTTCTTATTTGTATGTTTTATTCTTTATCAATTAATTTTTCTGTAAATTGTTTTTCCCTCAGTAGAGAAAAACATAACCGCGCCCCTGAATCGGGTCGCGTCTCGACCCACATGCGTCCATTGTGCGCTTCAATGATTGCTCTGCTTAAATACAAGCCTAACCCTGCTCCTTGAGTGTTCTTTGCTGCTTCAATGGCCCTGTAAAATCTGTCAAATATATGCGGTACGTCTTCTTGCGAGATACCTATTCCTTGGTCCTGAACACAGATTATTATTTGCTCCGACCTGATTTGTCCACTGATTAATATTTCACCACCTTCAGGTGAATACTTAATAGAATTGGAAAGCAAATTAAAAAATACTTGTTCTAACCTCTTCTTATCTCCAACTATAACTGGAAATTCTTCCGGGAACTGAACTTTTATTTTATGTTGATTTGTTTGGGTTTGGAATCTTTCCGCCATTTCAGCTGCCATTTGATCTATTTTAATTTCAGCTAAATTTAAACTGAAACTTCCAGCCTGTAAGCGGGATGCATCCAATAAATTTTCTATTAATTCTGTTAGCCGATCAGTTTCTTCTTCAATTACCTCCAGGCTATCCTGCACAATTTCGCTATCCCAGGAAACATCTTTTCTCCTTAGGGTCCCAACATAACCCTTAATTAAGGCAACGGGTGTCTTTAGTTCATGGCTTATAACAGACACAAATACGCTTTTAATTTCATCTGCTTCCCGGAAGTTTGTTATATCTCTCACTGATCCAATTATGTTAATCAGATGCCCTTCACCAGATAGCAAAGGCGCATAAGTTATACCTACGGGAACCATTTCTCCTGTAGGTCGTTTCAAGTCGCCTTCCACATACAAAATCGCTTTTGCTGTCAGCGGCCATCCATTCAATTCAGCTTCTTCAAGTGTCAGGCCATGCTGACGTGATCCCCAATTGATTATTTGGTTGTGTTCCTTTCCTTCAATGTCACCGACATCCTTCCGTAAAATCCTAGCAAACGCCTGGTTGCATTTTTCTATTTTATGATCAGCCGACATTATTACGATTCCGTCTGCAGCGTAATCTAAAAATGCGCTCAACCTGCTTTTTTCGCGAGAAACCTGGGAGTATAACTGTGCATTTATTACGGCTATGGCTGCTTGATCTGCAAAACTTTGCAATATCGCCCTGTCATTTTGAGAGAACGACCCTTGATAACCTCTGAAAATGAAAATCAGTCCGATAACTCGTTTTTCTGATATTAGCGGCAACCCCACGCCGGTTAACAAATTCATGCTTGCCCGTTTTGTCAACAGCTGAAGCAGCCTGTTTACTTCTGGCAGTTCTAACCCAGCTTGTTCGTCGTTTTCCGGAACCTCAGCCAGTACAGGTTTTACATATTGTAAAAATTTTGGTTGAATTCCATAAGACGCACCTATATCCCAACCGCCTTGTTCTTCTCTCAAGGCGATCAGTCCTGCCTTCCCCGCAAGCATTTCAGCAGCTAATTCTAAAATTCGCTGAAGCAGCTTATCAAGATTTAATTCCTGAGTAAGGCTGCGGGTAATTTCAAGCAGATAATCTCTCTGTCGGATTCTGTGATCAGGTAGCATTAATTTATTTATTGCTCTCGGTTTGAACAGTAGATATTAATCTCCTCGTTCTGCCAATCCAATCACGTGGTTAAATATCTGCAGACCTTCGTCTATTTCCCCTTTGGTTATAGACAATGGAGGAGCAAAGCGGATTGTGCTCTTGCCACAACCAAGCGTAACTAATCCATACTCAAACGAGAGTCTCTCAACCTGGTCCCTGATTTCAGCATCAGGCTTTCTTGAAGTTTTATCTTTTACAAAATCAACACCAAGCATTAATCCAATTCCTCTCACTTCACCAATACTGTCGTGACTGGATTTAATCTCTTCCAGCGCGCCCATCATGTATTGACCCATATCTGTCGCGTTCTGCAAATACTCCCGTTCTATTAAATCGATAGTTGCAATCGCTGCAGCAGAAGCGACAGGATTTCCACCATAGGTATTACCGTGAGCTCCTTTTGGCCAGGTCATAACACTCTTTTTAGCTATGATTGCTCCCAAAGGAATACCCGATGCAATTCCTTTTGCCGTGGTTATAATATCTGGTATTACATCAAAATGCTCAATCGCCCACCATTTCCCTGTCCTCCCCATGCCGGATTGAACTTCATCGGCTATCAGCATAATTCCATATTTATCACACAGCTTTCGAAGCGCAGGGAAAAATCCTTCTGCCGGCACAATATATCCCCCCTCTCCTTGAATTGGTTCAATTAATATTCCGGCTATATCGTCAGCCGGAACAACTCTTCCGATTAACTGCTCCTCAATATAACGAACAACAGTCTCCCCATAAGGTTCACCTTCTTTTGAGTTAAGAATTTGCCTGTATGGATCAGGATAAGGCGCATGAACTACCCCATTCATCAAGGGAAAGAAACCGTGTCGATAAACAGGTTTGCTAGCAGTAAAAGCCAGGGACCCATAAGTTCGTCCGTGAAATCCTCCAAGGAAACCGATAAATTGAGATCGACCAGTATGAAATCTAGCGAGTTTAATTGCAGCTTCAACACTTTCGGTGCCAGAATTAGTCATAAAGGAGGCAGCCTCTTCTTCGAATGGTGATATGCTATCAAGTCTTTTTGCAAGTTCCACCCAAATTGGATGATAAAAATCCGAAGATATATGTAGAAATTTATCTGCCTGATCTTTTATCGCCTTTACCACTTCAGGGTGGCTGTGTCCGGTTCCCGTGACAGCTATTCCGGCAGCGAAATCCAGATACCGATTCCCATCTACATCCCAAACCTCTGTTCCTTTTCCGTGATCCATCACAAAAGGGTAGGCTCTAGGATAGGAATTTGAAATAAATTTACTATCTTCCGCGACGATCTGTTTTGCTTTTGGACCTGGTACATTCAAGCGTTCCATTAACTGCTCCTTTGTATTATCTCTTATCCCCTTAAACTATTTGTTTTTCCATAGAACGTGGATTATTATAACACGACGGGTTTTTATCATCCTCCATCACAATACTTAAAACCAATATAAGATTTGGTATATAATCACGCTATGACTCGGCACTTTTCTTTTGATCTCCAGGCGGTTGATGGCAATGCCCGGGCGGGTGTATTTTCAACACCACATGGCCCCATCCTTACTCCAACTTTTGCTCCTGTTGGAACACAGGCCGCCGTTAAGGGCGTTACTCCTGCCCAATTAAATGAGCTGAATGCCCAGATTCTTCTTGCCAATACTTACCATCTTTATTTACGCCCAGGCTCTGAAGTGATCGCTGAAATGGGTGGCTTACACACATTTATGAATTGGGATAAACCCATT
>Ga0255364_10028_pt1 | contig 44375 bp, 36 predicted proteins | sample ANMaggSSYBR01G12_FD_182087 | JGI IMG/M metagenome (GOLD analysis project Ga0255364, IMG submission 182087) | Sediment cell enrichment communities from methane seep in Santa Monica Basin, California, United Staets - ANME aggregate JGI... | ecosystem: Environmental > Aquatic > Marine > Cold seeps >...
TCCTTGGCAAGCCCTCCTGGAAATTAACTGCTTTATTCCCGGCCAACCGGGAAAATGACTTTTTCTTTAAGCCTTGCCCTCAAGTAATTGGTCAAATTAGAATTGTACACTCCTTGTGACAGATTATTACCTGACAATAATCACAAATCCGTACCATCATAGGTTTGGGAATTACGAATGCATAACCCAACTGGAGATCTTGCTCTCCGGCGGTCTTCTACCCCATTCTCTCCATGATAAAATAGCCTCATGGATTTATTTGATCATGCTCTGGAACAGGATCTGAAAAAGAAGGCTCCCCTGGCAGCCCGGCTGCGCCCACGCACCCTGGATGAATTCGTGGGGCAGGAAGAAATTGTCGGAAAGGGCAAGCTGCTCTACCGGGCGATCATGGCAGACCGCCTGTTTTCCTCACTGATCTTCTGGGGACCGCCCGGGACTGGAAAAACTACCCTGGCAATGGTCATCGCCAATCACACCGAGTCTCATTTCACCAGCCTCTCAGCAGTGATGGCTGGCAAGGCGGATCTTCGGCAGGTCATTAAAGAAGCCAACGATCTGAGAAAGATGTACCAAAAACGTTCCATCCTGTTTGTGGATGAAGTTCACCGTTGGAATAAAGCCCAGCAGGATGGTTTGCTGCCTTATGTGGAAAACGGCACCATTACCTTGATTGGCGCAACTACCGAGAACCCTTACTTTGAAGTCAACAGCGCCCTGGTATCCCGCTCGAGAATCTTCCAGATGAAATCTCTCACGGATGAGAACATCAGCACCCTTTTACATCGAGCCCTGGAGGATCAGGAGCGCGGTTACGGGGACAAAGAGGTCAAATTAGATGAGGATGCCGAAGCCCACTTGATCCGGGTCGCGGGGGGTGACGGACGGAACGCCTTAAATGCGCTGGAGTTGGCCGTGGAATCCACCCTGCCAGACAAGGAGGGAGTCATCCAGGTAACCCTGGACATCGCCCAGGACTCTATCCAGCGCCGGGCGGTGCTGTATGATAAAGATGGCGATGCCCATTACGACACTATCTCTGCTTTTATCAAAGCGATCCGCGGTTCAGATCCGGATGCCGCGCTGTACTGGCTGGCGAAAATGCTTTATGCCGGTGAAGATCCCCGCTTTATCCTGCGGCGCCTGATCATCTCTGCCGGAGAAGATATTGGCCTGGCAGACCCAATGGGTTTGGTGGTGGCCAATGCTGCTGCTCAAGCATTTGACTTTATTGGATTGCCGGAAGGCATATACCCGATTGTTGAAGCTGTTTTATATCTCTCCACAGCGCCAAAATCCAATTCTGCCAGCGCTTATTTTAAGGCATATGATTTGATTGAAAAGTCCAGCCGAACCGGGGTTCCGAACCACCTCAAAGATTCCAGTCGTGACCGCAAGGCCCTGGGGCATGGTCAAGGGTATAAGTACCCGCACGCACACCCGGATCATTTCTTACCCCAGCAATACCTGCCAGACGATTTACTGGGGACTTACCTCTATCATCCTTCCACTCAGGGATATGAATCTGAAGTGGATGAAAGATTAACCCGCTGGCGGGAAGCGCAGCGCAAAGCTCTTAACATCAAAACCACAGAAGACATACCGGATCTGACCGAACAGGAAATTCAATCCATCAAAACACGCCATAAAAAAGGTACCAAGTAAATCCTTTCTCAAAACTCATTTGATATTTAGCCCTTTATGGTCGACTCTTTTCGCGGAGAATTCCATGTCCCCTACTCCTCCCCCTTATTCTGAATTTAAATTGGCGCTGCTCGGATTCGGCAACGTCGGGCAAGCTCTGGTTGAGCTGCTGCTGGAAAAAGAATTAACCCTGAAGGAAGAGCTGAGAATTACCTTCCGGGTAGTAGGCATTGGATCCGGCAGTCACGGCGCCGCTGTTGATCCGCGGGGATTTTCCCTACCAGAACTGCTTCAAGCCTACCGGAATGGAGTTTCTTTGAATGAGTTTTCTAAACTGCCAATCTCAGGCAGCCAGGAATTTATCCACAGCTGTGGGGCTAACCTGCTGTTTGAAACCACTCCGGTTAACTACCAAACAGGCCAACCCGCCCTGGATTTCCTCCGCCAGGCACTGGAAGAGGGAATGCATGTTATTACAGCTAACAAAGGCCCGGTAGTCCATGGGTACCGGGAACTGACCAAGGCAGCAAAACGCCGCGGATTATCCTTTTTGTTTGAGTCATCGGTAATGGATGGGGCTCCTGTATTTTCAATCGCACGCTGTGGAATGCCCGGGGCAAAAGTGACTTCCTTGTCCGGCCTGCTTAATTCCACTACGAACCTGATCCTGACCAGAATGGAAAAAGGCGAAACCCAGGAAGAAGCAATTGCCTATGCACAGTCAATCGGAATTGCTGAAACCGATCCCAGCGGAGATATTGATGGCTGGGACGCAGCGGTTAAGGTTGCCGCCCTGGTTACTGTCCTGATGGATATTCCTTATACACCAGACCAGGTAAACCGGACCGGAATCCGGGCTTTAACCCCTGATTTGATCCAGGAAGCAAAAGAAAACGGTCAGCGCTGGAAGCTGGTCTGCACTGCCCGCCGGGAAGATAGCGCTCCTCAGGGGATTTTCGCTTCAGTTCAACCCCAAAAAATCAGCCCGGAATCTCATTTTTTCAATGTGAGCGGAACTTCAGCCATTCTTGAAATAGAAAGTGACGTGCTTGGAAAATTGTCACTGATCGAAGAAAATCCTTCCCCCCGGACAACTGCCTATGGTTTATTAGCAGATTTTCTAAACGCGGTGGATCACCCCCAGCCCTGACAATAACTTTTCTCTTTTTTCTGCGGAACCGGATTTAGTTCAAACTTCTCCCCCTCCATTATCCTGATCCTGTTTTCTTTTTTACTGCAAACTTATTAACGCTCCGATCAGCATACCCAGGCCAATACCAATCCAGCTTGCGTGTCTTTTCTGCAGGGACGTTTTCTGGGTATCCTTCTTTCCTGTCTCCTGGAATTTTCTACTTAATTATCGGATTGGTACCCCTTTATGACCTCCAGCAAAATCCCTGATGCTTGCTCAACCAGGATTGAACAGGGCTGTTCTCCCTGGGAACCAAACTTCTCAGCCCGGAGTTCCCCACAGATCAGGGAGTTAAATCTATCAAGAAAACATTCCCGGTATTTTGCTGCCAATTCCTGGCAAACCTGGTCATCCTCTTCCGAATCTGTCCTACCGAATAATCCGCCGATAATCATCACCCCGGCTGAAAAAGCACCGCAGTTATCCAGGTATGTGCCCCCGATTCCCCCTGCAAATCCAGATGTCATCCGGATTTCACGGTCATTCAGTGGTCCTAACAAATGTTCGCCCACGGCGATCATTACAGCTTCTGCTCAATGGAATCCTTTTTCAACCAGCTCACCAGCCTGTATTGCCGGGGTCTTTTTTGCCATATCCCTTTCCCGTTTCCTGCCTAATATTTTCTATTAAGGAAGACACCAATAATAAAGCTTCTTGATAACCTCTCTACTCTATCTTTCCCCTAACCTTCAATTTCAATCACTGCACCAACACCCACGCTGATAAAGTCATCTCCAAAGGCTTCTTTAAATTGATTAATCGCCTGGTCTCCCGTGCAGTGGCAGGGAGCGACATGAACCACGCCAATGCGCTTAAATTCTTTGATGATCTGCTTCACTTCATTGCTGCTGGCACCGCCCAGGTGGAATCCTCCCATCACCAGGTAAATTTGTTCATGGAATTGCCTCTTTGCCGCCAGGACCATTTTCTCTACACCGGGATGGGCACATCCGGTGATAACCACCAAGCCCTGGGGAGTGTCAATTACAAGTGCTTGTTCAGGAGGCGAACCTGGAATTTCCCCAAGTGTGTAAATTCTTTCCGCGATCTGTTGACCGGGAACCACCTCAATTACCTCTGCCTGTTTGCTATATTGATTTTTCAAGGAAGAGTAAAAGGATGGCGGCAGATAGATCTTTGGATCTGCCCCGGCGAAGAGCAAAGACTGCATTCCGGCGATGTGATCGTTATGTGGATGAGAGAGGACCACATTTTGTACTTCAACCGGGTTAATATTCATTTTTGACATATTGTCCAGCAGCATCGATCCGGATGCGCCGGTATCAAAAAGAACGTTTTGATCTTTATAAGTTACAAACGCCGAGAATCCCCAGGCAGTCTTTAATCCTTTTTTAAAGGGGTAATTATCAAAAACAATGGTTATTGTAATCATTTCAACCTCAGCTTCCGTCGGCTGCGGTGTTGGTTCAGGAGTATCCTCTGGCGATGGAGTTGGCTGCGGGGTAGATGTACTTTCCAATACCCCAGCTGGATCCAAATCCTCCTCCTGCAAAGATTCAGTGGCCTTAGATAATGGATTGGCTGAACTGGAGACAAAACCTGTCTTGCAAGCTGACAACCCCGACAGAATCAATAAACCAATTACCATCAGTTTTATTATCAGCCGGGAAGAGACTAGACGGGGAGTTAACATAAGTGAAAAAACCAATACCTGACCAGTGTTCACCCTTTATTATACAATCTCAACCGGTATTTTTCAGCTGGGATTTCTAATTCATTCTCACCTCTATTCTATTCCCGCATCTGGATTTACCTTACAGGGCTGTTAATCGATGAAATAATTCCTTTGTTCTGGGTCAGGTTTGTGTATAATTAGGCTACTTTTATTTTAACTGCCGCAGACATTATCCATTTCCACATCCAGATAAAGATGAAAATAACGACCACAGCCAATCGGCTTCCGGGAAGACGATCGGAATCAATCCTCCCTCAAATTAGATCCTTTTTCACCAGCGGAACAACAGTTCTCGGTGCGAATGCGATGTTCCTGGGAGGTTTCCTGGTTTTCCTTTATTTCAACCACCTGCCGGACCCCGGGACATTAATAGCTGATCTGCCAGCGTCTGCCACACAGACAGAGACAATCCTTGTTAATTCAACCAACACCCCGTTCCCGGCTTCTCCATTAACGCCAACACCAACTGCATCCCCAACGCCTACACTTACCCCAACACCTACATTAACCCCTACCCGTATCCCACCAACAGCTCTTCCTGATAGAAGCAGCATTAAGGGAATCAAGGGACATTCGCAGTCCATGCCCCTTAGCTGTGAATCCCGATCGGCTGTGGATTGGGCAGCTTATTTCGGCAAGTCCATCAATGAGTACAAATTCTTTAACGGACTTCCCGTTCATGATAATCCAAACAAAGGATTTGTCGGCAGTGTTTATGGAAGCTGGGGGCAAATTCCGCCTGCTCCCTATGGAGTTCATTCCAAACCAATTGCCCAGCGATTGCGTGAGTACGGCTTAAAAGCGCAGGCAGTCCGCGGCATGACCTACGAGGAATTAAAAGCAGAAATTGCGGCCGGCCATCCGGTAATAGTCTGGATTGTTGGTCATGTGGGGTTGGGAACGCCGATCTCTTATACTGCCTCTGGCGGCGCTGTGACTACTGTTGCCAGGTTTGAGCACACCGTGATTGTGATCGGTTATACAGAAAACAAGGTCACTGTTCTTGACGGATACAAGGTTTATTCCCGCTATAAAAAAGAATTTATGAAATCCTGGGGCGTGCTGGAGAATCAAGCTGTGATCTGGCTCGAATAAATCTATCCCCGATTTAATCCAACTTTTTCAAAATCCAGCAGCCACGCTTTTAAATCTGTATTATCTTTTCCGCCATATCCTGTTAAGCTGCCGTCAGAGCCGATTACCCGGTGGCAGGGAACCACCAGTGGGGCCTGGTTTGATTTTTCTGCTTGACCCACTGCCCGGGATGCTTTTGGATTCCCAATCGCTGCCGAGATCTGTCCATATGACCTTGTTTCGCCATAAGGGATGGACAGGGTTTCTTGAAGGACATCCTTCTGAAATGCCGTATAGCCGGACCAATCAATTGGCAGGGAAAACTCTTTAATCTCATAATTGAGATACGCCTGCAGCTGTTCTATAACGGGTTCCGTTTCCTGATCAGAAAAGACATATTCCCCTTCCCGGTAGCTTTCATTCAGGACTAAAAAAGCCTTCTTGCTGTTCTGGAACATGCGCAGTCTTCTTAATCCCCTCTCCGACACTGCAATACCGATTAAACCTATTTTTTTTGTCTGCAGAATATTCAGATAAATTGTAGGGTTCACAGGTATTCTCCACTGAAAGTATCCAGTTTTTTCATGCCCAGTATACCACCCGCTACGCCTTTATAACGTATATTAAGCGTAGGGAAAGCGTCAGGTTGTCGTCAAGCAGCAAATGAACCCAGATGCTACACTATTATTAGAAAAAGAATTTCTCTTCTTCTCCTCCTTAGTGAGAGTCGGGTTATGGCGCACCCGACTCTCGGTATTTAAAAGGGAACTTCTTCTTAAACTTTCTTTCTTTAAAATATTCCCCTACCTATTTTCCCTCCTTCTAGAAAAGGGAACCTGTCCAGATAAATTTTTAAGGTTAATCTGCTGTTTTTTAACCGGTTGGTGACCGAAAACCAGTTAATCAAGCGTATAATAGGGTTAGACAATTCAGCCTACTTTATCCGTTCCGACTATGTCCTTTGCACACCTCCACGTACACACAGAATATTCAATCCTTGACGGCTTTAGCAATATCAAGGCCCTGGTTAAACGGGCCAAAGAACTTGATATGCCCGCTCTGGCAATTACCGATCATGGGACCATGTTCGGTGTGGTTGACTTTTATCATGCTGCCAAAGAGGTAGACATAAAACCCATTATTGGGCTGGAAGGTTATCTCGCGGCCCGGGGGATGAAAGATCGCAACTCGCAGAAGGATAAACGTTCCTCCCATCTCCTGCTTCTGGCGGAGAACCAGACCGGTTACAAGAACCTGTTAAAAATCGCCACCGCTTCTCAATTGGAAGGTTTTTATTATCGACCTCGAATTGACCATGATTTTCTCGCCGCTCACTCAGAAGGATTAATTGCTACCTCTGGATGCATGGCGGCAGAAATACCCCGGGCAATCAACCAGGGCAATCTTGAACAGGCACATAAAAAGCTGGAATGGTACTACGATGTTTTTGGTCCAGATAATTTTTTCCTGGAACTACAGCAGCATGAAATCCCCGAACTGGAAAAGATAAACAAAACTCTGATTGAGATGGGTCCCCGCTACAATGCCCATTTCATCGCTACCAACGATGTGCACTATATCAATCCGTCCGATGCCGTGCTTCAGGATGTCCTCCTGGCTATTCAGACTGGCAAGATACTCAGCGATCCTGACCGGATGCGGATGACTGATGAGACTTATTATTTAAGAACTCCCGAAGAAATGCGTGCCATCTTTTCGGAGGTTCCAGGAGCCATTGAGAACACCTTGTGGATTGCAGAACGCTGTGAGGTGGATTTAGGGTTCAAAGAATACCATCTGCCTAATTTCCCTGTCCCGGATGGAAAAACACCAGATGGTTATTTGAGAGAAATCTGCGAAAAGGGTTTGCTTAAGCGCTACCAGGACCGGGCTTCTAGCCCCGAAATCCGCGATCGGTTGGAATACGAGCTGGATATCATCAAATCAATGGGATTTGACGCCTATTTCCTGATTGTTTGGGATTTGATCCAATACGCTCAGGAAAAAGGGATCTGGTACAACGCCCGCGGATCTGCAGCCGGTTCCATCGTTTCCTACTGCCTGGAAATCACACCCATTGATCCTCTGGAACATAATTTGATCTTTGAGCGCTTTCTAAATCCAGGCCGTATTTCCATGCCGGATATTGACCTAGATTTTCCTGATGATCGGCGAGCAGAAATGATGCATTACTGCGCGGACAAATACGGGCACGATAAAGTTGCTCAGATCATTACGTTTGGAACCATGAAAGCCCGGGCTGCAATCCGTGACGTCGGGCGGGTTATGGATATTCCCCTTCAGGAAGTAGACCGGATTGCCAAAGCTATCCCCAATCAACCACCGATGAGCATCGAAGAAGCCCTGGAGGGCTCCCCGGACTTCAGAAAGCTCTATAATGATGCTCCTTATCTTCAAAGTTTAATTGACACGGCCAAAGGAGTGGAAGGAACTGTTCGCAATGCCGGCACTCACGCAGCCGGCGTGGTTGTCACCGACCGGCCCGTAGAGGAATACGCCCCTCTTCACAGACCCACCGGCAACATGGGTGACAGCCCGATAAATACCGTCACTCAATACGAGATGTCTGTGGTTGACAAACTCGGGTTATTGAAAATTGATTTCCTGGGACTCTCCACTCTGACAATTATGGCACTGGCCAGCGAATTTATTGAGCAGCGCCACGGTGTAAAATTCACCCTTAGCAATATTCCTACGGATGATCCAGAGACCTTCGAGCTGATTGGTCGGGGTGAAACAATTGGCCTTTTCCAGGTGGAAAGTTCCGGGATGCGGCGTTATTTAAAAGAAATGAAGCCCACGCGGCTGGAACATGTAATCGCCATGGTTGCCTTGTACCGCCCCGGACCGATGGATTTTATTCCTGATTATATTGACCGGATGCACAAAAGACAGGAAATCAGCTACCGGCATGATGGTTTGATCCCAATCTACGAGGAAACCTTTGGAATTCCTGTTTACCAGGAACAGATCATGCACAGCGCGGTCGCAATAGCAGGGTATACACCATCCGAATCAGACAGTCTGCGGAAAGCCGTTGCGAAAAAGAAAGCAGGTGAACTTAAAAAACACAAGAAAAAATTCATCAGCGGGGCAGTTGAGCGCGGAGTGGATCAAAAAACCGCGGAAGAGATTTTCACTGATTGGGAAAAATTTGCCCGCTATGGTTTTAACAAAGCCCACGCGGCGGATTACGGATTGATCTCGGTTCAGACTGCCTACTTAAAAACCCACTATCCTGTGGAGTATATGACAGCCGTGCTGACGGTATACCAAAATAATACCGATAAAGTCACCCTTTATGCCTCGGAATGCAGACAGATGGGAATCGAGGTATTAGCTCCTAACGTCAATTTCAGCTGCTGGGGGTTCACTATTGAGGACAATCCCCAGGGAGAATTCTGCATCCGATTTGGATTGGGGGCGGTAAAGAATGTTGGTGAAGGACCGGTGGAAGTAATCGTTCAAGGTCGGGGAGAACAGCCTTTCAAAGACGTGAATGATTTTCTCCGGCGAGTGGATATGAGAAAAGTTGGCAAAAGAGCTCTTGAATCCCTGATTCAGGTTGGCGCTCTGGATGATTTTGGAAACCGGCCAGCTTTGCTGGAATCCATGGATCGCATTATCGCTATCAGCTCTTCCAATTTTCAGGCTGCAGACGCAGGTCAGGTCTCCATGTTCGGAGAGGAAACAGGACTGACGGAAACCATAAGCCTGACGGAAGCAAAAACGAAAGTCAGCCGCAGAACTCAGTTGGATTGGGAACGGGAGTTAATTGGGCTCTATGTCTCTGATCACCCACTGAGCACCGTGATGGACAGCCTGCAAAAACATGTGTCTCACTTTGCCCAGGACTTAAATGAAGCCAAACCCCAGGAACGCGTCAGCGTAGCCGGGATTGTCACCAAGATTCGGCAGCATCAGACCAAAAACGGCAAAGCCATGGCGTTCGCAACTATTGAGGATACCCAGGGCTCCATAGACCTGGTAATTTTCCCCAATACCTGGAATAAATATGCGGAAATTATTCGCTTTGATGAAATTATCTATGTCAAAGGCAAAGCCGATACCAATGGCGGGGATACCAAAGTCCTGGTTGACCAGGTAAGAACCAACATTACCCAAATTGAATCGATTGAAGGACCACCAGGACCTGCAATCCAGCCTCCTATAGAAACACCCCGACCTCAAACCCCACTATCCCCACCGGTTAATAAACCAACTGAAGAGATTTCTGCACCGGTTGAGGATAAATCAGAAACCAAAGAGGTCTCTTCCAAGCAAGCTCCACCGCCGCCGGATGCATTTTCTCCCGACTGGAAAAAGGAATCGGTAGTTGAAAAGGATACCGAGAAACCGCAGGCTCCTCCGGAAAAAGAAAAACCAGCCCCTGAACGGGCTTCGACAATAATCCTCGAAGAGGATGCCACTTATCTAATCACAGTCATCCTGAAAAACCGGGGAGATACCATACGGGACAAACTCCGGCTGCGGCAGGTATATGGAACTTTAATTAGTTTCCCCGGAAAAGATCGATTCGCTTTTCAGATCACAGAAAATGAGCAAAGCCATTTGCTTGAGTTCCCCAATGCCTCAACCAACGTGACCAAAGAGCTTATGAATCACCTCAGAGATATGCTCGGCCGGGACAGCGTGCAGGTTGAAAAATACCTTTTCTAAGATATCGCAAGCAATAAAAACAAATCCCTGGAAACAGATTGTTTTCAGGGATTTTCATTCATCAATCAGCGGTTTATTACAACTGCTGAGGACCAGACTGTGCCAGAACCCGGGCAATCGGACGCAAATCCATCCACCATTGAACTTTTGGCCTGCCGTAATCCCAATCCTCCAGGCGTGTGTAATCCTCCATTCCTGTAAATTTAATCTTTCCCCCTTCTAATCCAATGAATACATTCCGGGGGTCTTTTGCTCCAATTTCATTAATGATGAAATCAATGCTCTGCACTGCCATCCTCGTTCCCTGGATGCGGTCAAAAGGAGTCGGATTTCCACCCTGCTGCTGATGACCAAGAATTGCCTGTCGCACATCAAAGAGCTCTTGTCCTTCCACTTCAAAAAGACGAACCATAAAATCGGTGGTGTAAACCGGATGTGCTCTCTCGTTGCGAATCATCAACCCCAGCCGTTTACCCTGGCTGAATCCGGTAACCAGAAGATCAACATCGTTCTGAAGGTCCTGGAGTGATATCCCTTCTTCGTGAATGTATACCCGTTCAGCCCCTGTGGCTAATCCACCCATCAGTGTGAGATACCCGCAGTATCCTCCCATGGTTTCAACTACAAAACAGCGGCGGGAAGCCACAGCAGACTGTTTGATCTTGTCCACCGCCTGGATAATGCTGTTTAAAGCTGTATCTGCCCCGATGTTTAACTCAGATCCCGGCCGATCATTATCAATAGTGGCAGGCAGACAAACAATGGGAAGCCGGAAGGTTGGAAATTCTTTCTGGCGGCCGAACATTTCATATACGCTGTCATAACCGGATTCTCCTCCCACAACCAGCAGACCGTCAATCCGCCCCTCTTCTATTGTCCGGGCAATGGAATAATAATCCCCTTCTGAGGGAACTGCACGGTTGGTGCCGATCTCTGCACCCCCCTGGCCAACCCATCCACTGACATCCATCCAGGAGAGTTCTTTTAAGTCTCCTTTAATTAACCCGGGAAATCCATTATAAATTCCCAGCATTGTATGCCCCTGATCAGACCCCCAGCGGACTGCCGCCCTGACCACTGTATTCATTCCCGGGGCGGGTCCTCCAGAGTGCATCACCGCAATCCGGAAAGGCTTGTCGGATTTTTTTACCAGCTTTGGGCCTGGCTGGAAAAGGGTCTGGAGTATTTTATAAGCTGACTGGAAACCCGAACCGCGCAGTTCCAGCACCTTGCCAAATTGATTTTCACTCGCCAAGCTTGATATTTGCTGGGTAATCTTTACACATTCCATTAATGAAGAACTCACCACTCGATTTCCCCTCATCCCGATCAGCTGTGGTTCATCCTCTGGTTTTGTTTTCCGGAGTTCGTGCACTGCTGCATGACCCAAAATTGTTCCCAGGTTGCGGTCAAATGCGGATGGTGAACCTCCTCGCTGGACATGGCCTAAGATAGTAATCCGGGTGTCTTCACCAAGTTTTTCTTCCAGTGTTTCTTTAATATCCTGGCTGGTAATTGGGTTCCCTTTTTTATCACAGGCTCCCTCAGCCACTACAACTATGCTGTCCCGGCGGCCTGCCTTGCGTCCTGCGCCGAGTGCTTCACACATTTCCTTTTTCCAGGCATCTGGATCGGGGGGAACTTCCGGAATAAATACCCAATCTGCTCCAGCTGCCAGAGCGCCCATCATCGCCAGGTATCCGCAGTTCTTGCCCATCACCTCAACCACAAAACTGCGCTGATGGCTGGAAGCCGTACTGGTGATAGCATCGATTGCTTCAGTGATTCGGTGCAGAGCGGTATCAGCGCCGATGGTCATTTCCGTACCAAACATGTCGTTATCAATTGATCCCGGCAATCCGACAATCACAAGATTGGGGTATTTTTCTGCACTCTCTGCTGGAATTTCTCCGGACTTAGTCAAACCTTTAATCAATTCCGGCCACTCCGTCCGGAATATGGATGCGCCAGTTAGACTTCCATCCCCTCCGATAATAATCAACCCATCTATTCCGTGGTTCACCAGGTTTTTTGCTGCCTTCCGGCGTCCCTCCCTGGTCTTGAATTCCTGGCAGCGGGCAGTTCCGATCATAGTTCCCCCCCGCTGTAAAATTCCTCCCACGGATTCCCAGGTCATCTCCCTGATCATCTCTCCGCCCTCAACCATTCCCTGGTATCCTTCCCTGATTCCGTATACCTCTATTCCGAGATCCAGAGCCACCCGGACCACTGACCTGATAGCGGCATTCATGCCCGGCGCATCTCCACCGCTGGTGAGAATTCCAATTTTATTCATAACGCGATTTCTCCTGCAACATGGGCTGTCCTTGCCCTATTAACTTTTGATTAATTACAGCATATTAATTAGTATTAAATCAATCCATCATGGGGATTTTAATCCCATGTCTTTTAGCTGCTTCTATTGCAGACTGATATCCCGCGTCTGCATGACGGACAATACCCATCCCCGGATCGGTAGTCAGAACCCGCTCCAGACGGCGGGCAGCCTCAACAGTTCCATCAGCAACAATTACCTGGCCGGCATGCTGGCTGTAGCCGATTCCAACACCGCCACCATGATGAAAGGAAACCCAGGTAGCACCACCCACAGCATTGATTAATGCATTCAGGATGGGCCAGTCGCTCACAGCGTCTGTGCCATCTTTCATACCCTCTGTTTCCCGGTTGGGTGAGGCGACAGATCCCGAATCTAGATGATCCCTACCAATCACAATCGGCGCTGAAACCACTCCTTCAGCAACCAGTTTATTGAAAGCTAACCCCGCCTGGACCCGTTCCCCGTACCCCAGCCAGCAGATTCGAGAAGGCAGCCCCTGGAAAGGAACCCGTTCCTGGGCCATCTTTATCCAGCGTTGGAGGTGCTCATCTTCCGGGAAAAGTTCCAGAATAATTTCATCGGTACGGTAAATATCCTCTGGATCACCAGATAATGCAACCCACCGGAAGGGACCTTTGCCCTGACAGAATAGCGGTCGGACATAAGCCGGAACAAAACCAGGGAAATCAAAAGCATTTTCCACTCCCTGGTTAAATGCCTGCTGGCGGATATTATTGCCATAATCAAACACAATCGCGCCAGCTTGCTGCATTGTTAACATTGCTTCCACATGCACTACCATGGACTGCAAAGAACGCCGGCGGTACTCAACCGGATCACCTTGCCGGAGTATATCTGCTTCCTCGATGGTTAATCCCTGCGGAACGTAATTCAACGGGTCATGGGCAGATGTTTGATCAGTCACCACATCAGGGATTACCCCCCGCTCTATCAGTTTTGGGAGCACTTCAGCTGCATTCCCAATCAAACCAATTGATATCGCCTTGCCCTCTTTTTTATACTGCTCAACCTTGATTAAGGCCTGATCAAGGTCCTCCAGGACTTCATCCACGTAGCCGATTTCCAGCTTTCTGTACGCATGGGCTGGATCCACTTCCACAATTAACCCCACCCCTTCATTCATCGTAATCGCCAGCGGTTGAGCTCCACTCATTTCCCCCAAACCGGCTGTCAGAACAAATTTTCCTTTTAGTGAAGGCCAGCCTTGCTGCTCTGCCAGCGAACCCAGTGTTTCATAAGTTCCCTGCAGTATTCCCTGAGTGCCTATATAAATCCAGGACCCTGCCGTCATCTGGCCATACATCATCAACCCCTGTGCTACCAGGCTGTCAAAATGCTCCTGGGTCGCCCAGAATGGGACCAAATTCGAATTGGCGATCAGCACCCTTGGCGCATCCAGGTGAGATTTAAAAACAGCAACCGGTTTTCCAGATTGAACAAGAAGGGTTTCATCCTCTTCCAGCTCGATCAGGCTTTTCAGGATAGCATCGAACGCATCCCAATTTCGGGCGGCCTTTCCACTCCCGCCGTAGACCACCAGCCGGTCGGGGTCTCCAGCAACATCTGGGTCAAGGTTGTTTTGAATCATCCTGTAAGCGGCTTCAATCTGCCAATTTTTACACTTCCTGGTAGTGCCACGCGGAGCGCGGACTTCTCGCGGTTCAGACATTGGAAGCTCCTCAAAAACATTTAAGCTATTTAAGTAATTGCATTCATATTATATATTAAGACCCAGAGACTAGTGTTATGATTGAATGAGGTAATTTACAAAGCTGTTTGGCAAACTTCATCTCTGAGGGAACCTGGATGATGTTTATCCTTTGTTGCCCTTCAAAAACAGCCTGGGTATGGTAAGATTTGAGCTGAAAAAGAAGAAATCCATCTGGAAGAGGAAAGGATGATTTATGAAGAACATCTGTGTTGTTGGAGTCGGCTATGTGGGTATTATCACTGCGGCTTGTTTTGCAGATCTGGGAAATAAGGTTGTCGCCCTGGATATTGACCAGGAAAAAATCGCCGATCTAAAAAATGGGAAAATGCCCATTTATGAACCGGGCTTAAAAGAGCTGATTGACCGCAATGTTGAAGCGAACCGGATTCGTTTTACCCATTCTTATGAAGAAGGATTAAAGGATGCTGAATATGCTTTCATTGCCGTCGGCACGCCGTCCGGAGTTGATGGAGAAGCAGATTTACAGTATGTCGCGTCCGCAGCTCGATCCATCGCCGACCATATCAATGAAGGATTAATCATTATTAATAAATCCACTGTTCCAGTTGGTACCGGGGACTGGGTATCAGATATTGTCAGGGAACAAAACCCGGATGCGGGTGATTTTGCAGTTGTCTCCTGCCCTGAGTTCCTCAGGGAAGGATCTGCTATCAGCGATTTTATGCAGCCCCACCGGATTGTTATTGGCTCACTAGATGAGGATGCGGCTGACAAAGTCGCCCAGCTTCATCTTCCCCTGCGGGCTCCAATTGTTGTCACCGACCTGAGAACCGCAGAAATGATTAAATACGCTTCCAATGCCTTCCTGGCAACAAAAATTTCCTTCATAAATGAAATTGCGAACATCTGCGAAGATCTCGGCGCGGATGTACTGGAAGTCTCTAACGGTATGGGTTATGATGCCCGGATCGGGTCTTCTTTCCTTAATGCCGGTATCGGCTATGGCGGATCCTGCTTCCCTAAAGACGTAAAAGCCCTGGCTTATATGGCAGAGGAAAAAGGCCGTCATCCGCAGCTTTTAAATTCGGTGATGGAGATCAATACTGGCCGCCGCGCTATGGCAGTGGACCAGATAAAATCACTATTGGATTGTGATAACTTGTCTGGCAAAACAATTGGCATGCTCGGTTTATCCTTTAAGCCCAACACAGATGATATGCGCGACGCACCCTCAGTAACAATCGCCAACTTGCTGCTGAAGGAAGGCGCCGTTGTGCGGGCATTTGACCCTATCGCCATGGAAGAAGCCGTCAAACAGCTTCCCGGTGTGGAAATGGTTGATAGTCCCTATAAAATGGCTAAAGGCTGTGATCTACTGATGGTTACTACCGAGTGGAATGAATTCCAGCAGTTGGACCTCAAACGGATTAAAAAAGCCATGAAGCAAGCAATTTTATTTGACGGGCGCAATATTTATGATCCGGTAAAAATAAAACAGCTGGGTTTTCGCTACCGTGGTGTAGGACGGGGATACAACGGCCGCTGACTCTTCAGGTTAAACAATTATCCCTTTCCAATCAAATCGAAGCTATTGTGTACCTGATAGCAGCCGGTTAAACAAGGTTTTAAGGATGAATAACAACTCTGACCATCCCCCCGTGATTGATTATGAAGGATCTGACTATCAAACCAGTTTCTGGGATGAGGGCGGTCGTGAATATGAAGATCAATCTGAAAGAATTGCCCTCAAACGGCTGCTACCTGACCAGGGCAATCTGCTTCTGGAAATTGGCGCTGGCGCTGGGCGCAACACACCACGCTATAGTGGATTTCAGCGGGTGGTTTTACTGGATTATTCCCTGACCCAGCTGCAGCAGGCTCAAGAGCACCTGGGACGCAGTGATCGATTTATCTATGTTGCCGGCGATGTCTATCGGCTGCCTTTTGTAAAGGACTTGTTTGACGGCGCGACCATGATTCGAACCCTGCACCACATGAAAGACCCCCTGGCATCCCTGCGCCAGGTGCAGCGTGTGCTTGAACCCAACAGTCCGTTTCTTCTGGAATATGCCAATAAACAAAACTTAAAAGCAATCCTGCGCTACCTTCTCGGACAGCAGGAATGGAACCCCTTCGGACTGGAAGCAGTAGAATTTACAGATCTGAATTTTGATTTCCATCCTAAAAGCATCCGGAAATGGCTGGCAGATGCCGGTTTCAAATTGGAGCGGCAGTTAACTGTGTCTCATTTCCGAATTAATTTCTTAAAGAAAGTTATCCCGACCAAGGTTCTGGTTTTCCTGGATTCTTTATTTCAGCCAACTGGCAGCTGGTGGCAGTTTTCCCCCAGTGTATTCACCCGCAGCTTGAAAAATAACTCTTCCCCGGTCAAAGAAGCGAAAGGGTTTTTCCAGTGTCCATCATGCGGCAGCGCCCTGCCCGACCACGAATCACAGCCAGATCAGCTCGTGTGCCAATCCTGCGCTGCGGTTTATCCAATCCAAGACGGCATTTACGATTTTCGTTAATAACAAGGAACCCAGTCCCTTCGAGGGACCGGGGTCCTAATCTTATCTTTTTCCCCCTACCAGCTTTCAGTGCTCCCTCTCCCGTCCCCGGGTGAGGATATATTACCTGTCGTGCCCGGAGACGGGCACTCAGAGCATAGTATAAAAAATTACAGCAGGTGTTTTAGTTTCCAGGCAAGGAACTTCCGCTCCCCAGCTTTCAGTGCTCCCTCTCCCGTCCTCGGGTGAGGATATATTCCCACAAGGAACCCGGTCCCTTCGAGGGACCGGGTTCCTAATCTTATCTTTTTTCCCTACCAGCTGCGAAGTTGTGCCCCCAGTTCCTTTTCCAAACGTTTAACTATTGACCCCCTGATAGAGGCAACCTCTTTATCCGTTAAGGTCTTTTCCGGATGCTGATAAACAAGGCTGTACGCCAGGCTCTTTTTCCCTTCACCTAACTGTTTTCCCCGGTAGACATCAAATAATTTAACTTCTGCCAGGGTTTTTCCTCCTGTTTGAACAATGAGTAATTGGACAGTTTGAGCCGGGACATCATCGTCTACTACCAATGCCAGGTCCTCCAGTACAGGAGGTTGAGCTGGAATCGATTCCACCTCAAACAGGTCATCCACTTCATTCAACAGGGTTTCCATATCCAGTATTGCTGCTGTCAGCGGAGCTTCAGCAAGCTTATAATTACCTTTCACCTTGGGATGAATTTCTCCCATTATGCCCAAATATTTGCCGTCCTTTTCAATTCGAGCGCACTTTCCGGGATGAAAACTCGTCGCGGTGTCTGGTGTATAGCTGACATTCCCGAGATGAAGATCCGCCAGCAGTTCCTCGATCAATCCTTTCAGATCATAAAAATCCATTAATTCCCGATCTGCGCATTGCCATGAAAGATGTGTCCTCACCCCGGTTAAAGCAATCGCCAACTTTAGTTTTTCGTCAACCGGATGTTTATTCTCGCCATTCGGGATAAATTCCGTACCAATTTCAAATAATGCGATTCGTTCCCTATTGCGGCGATTCTTTTCTACAACCTCCAACAAGCTGGCAAGCATACTCCTGCGCATCACGGTTTTATCTGAGCTGATGGGATTGGCGAGTTCCAGATAATCCAGTTCTGGGGAACTTTGATCTGGGGGGAAGACCCGCAATTCTGCTTCAGGGGAAGTGATCCGGTAGGTAACGATTTCTTGTAAACCAATTCCTGCCAACTTGTCCCGAATTTTATCTTCCAGTTCCAGGGCTCGATTGCCTGCCTGCAGCGGCAGCTCATCTGCAAGGTTGGTTTCGGGAATCCTGTCATATCCATACACCCGGGCAATTTCTTCCATCAGATCTGCTTTACCGACCATACCCTCACCGATATCCAGGCGATGGGGAGGTGTCCCGACAACCAGCTCATCCTTTTTTATAGTGACTTCAAAATCAAGCTTTTTGAGCAGCTCTCCAATCTCAACTGCTGAGAGTGAGATGCCCAACCAACGCTCAATATCTCCAGGAGTGAGTTTTACCCTGGTTTCAAAAGGCGGAAGCGGATACTCATCCACCAAACCTTGAGCAACTACGCCGCCGGTCCATTTTCTCATCCACTCCAGGCAGCGCTGAACTCCCTGCGACGCAATGGCTGGGTGAACACCCCGTTCAAATCGATATGCCGCTTCCGAGGGAAGTCCCTGAGCAGAAACAGTCCTACGGATGTTGACATAATTCCAGGAAGCTCCCTCCAGCAATACATTTTTGGTTTTCTCGCCCACTTCGGAGTCAGCCCCACCCATCACTCCTGCCAGGGAGAGAGGTCCTGATTGATCGGTGACCAATACGGTAAAATCATCCAGTTTCCTCTCAACATCATCCAGAGTTGTCAGGGTTTCTCCCGATTTTGCTCTCCGGGTAATAATCCTGGGAGGTTTACCGCCTGCTCTTTCCAGCAGCACATCATAGTCAAAGGCATGCAGCGGTTCTCCAATTTCAAGCATGGTGTAATTCGTCGCATCTACAACACAATCGATAGGACGAATCCCGGCCAACTTTAATCGGCGCTGAACCCAATAAGGACTGGATTTCTTTACCACATTTTCAATTAATCCCAACACAAACCGCGGATTCAGTTCAGGATCCTTGATTTCAATGGATACCCTTCCTTTGATTGGGTTTCCTTCCATAACCGGCTCCAGGGATGGGAGAATTAATTTTCCACCGGTTATCGCCGCAACTTCCCGGGCAACACCTAAAATACTTGCAGCCCTGGCAATGTTGGGCGTGATGGCAATATCCAGGACCGCATCGCCCATATATTCTGCCAGAGCCTGCCCTGTGGGCGCATCTTGATCCAGAAGAATGATGCCTTCATGCTCTTCCGAAATCCCGAGTTCGCGTTCCGAACAGGCCATTGAATAGGAATCCACACCACGGATTTTCTTTCGTTTCAGCGTGGTTAACGCCATATCCTTGGATTCGTTGTAGGCATCGATAATGGTTGCCCCTTCCCGTGCATAGGCAACTTTCAAAGGAGGATCCAGTTCTCCTTTTTCCAGATAAGGAAATAAGTTCGGCGCGCCGGTCAGCACTGTATGTTCCTGTTTGCCATCATCCAAACGACAAAGGACCAGGCGATCCGCATCCGGGTGAGGCATTACCTCCCGAACTTCTCCGATGACAATTTCCTCCGGATTCCAGGAAAAACCGCTAATTTTTGTTGCCTGCTGCTTCTCTCCGGGTTGAGGTAGTCCTACGTAACGAATCTCCTCAACTTCCAAGCCCGCCAGAGTAAGCTTGTATGCCAGCTCTTCAATCGGCAGGGTAATTTCAACGTATTCTTTCAACCATGATATCGGTACTTTCATTGTTATTTTCCTTTCCAATCATTAACTGCGGCCTATGAACCTGATCTAATCTTAAAATTGGTCCAGGAATCTCAAGTCATTGGCCCAGAAATAACGAATATCTTCAATATGATGACGCATCATGGTAATGCGCTCAGGACCCATACCAAAAGCAAAGCCTGAATACACTTCGGGGTCAAATCCGCCGTTTTCAAGCACCGTGGGGTGAACCATGCCACATCCCAGAATTTCCAACCAGCCGGCTCCTTTGCAAACCGAACAGCCATCTCCTCCACAAAGGAAACAGCCTACATCCATCTCCGCGCTTGGTTCCGTGAATGGGAAATGTGAAGCACGGAACCTTGTTTTCGCTTCCTGTCCGAACATTCTGCGAGCGAAATTGCTTAAGGTTCCTTTTAAATCTCCAAAGGTGATTCCTTTTCCCACGGCCAACCCTTCAACCTGGTTAAATTGAATTTCCGACCTGGAAGTGATCTGTTCGTATCGATAGCACATCCCCGGCAGGATTATTCTGATCGGAGGTGGGTCCTCGGGATACTTCTTTGTATGTTCCAACATAGCGTGGATCTGCCCCGGAGAAGTATGCGTTCTGAGTAAAAGCGGATCGTCTCCGCGGTCCTGTTTACTGGTGATAAAAAAAGTATCCTGCATATCCCGGGCAGGATGATGAGGCGGGAAATTAAGCAGCTGGAAATTGAATTCGTCTGTTTCCACCTCACGGGAACGGTAAATTTGAAAACCCATATCTCCGAAGACGCGGTAAATTTCCCTTAAGGTTTGGGTTGTTGGATGAATACTTCCGCTTATCGTTCTTCGTCCCGGTAGGGTGACATCAATCTTTTCTCCTTCCAGAACTTGATCAATCCTGCGTTGGTTTATCAGATTTTCCTTTTCACCGGAAGCTGCTTCCAGGGCAACTTTTACCTGGTTTGCGGTCCGGCCAACAATCGGCTTTTCTTCCTTGGACAGCGTGCCCAATGCTTTAAATATCTCCATTAACTGGGAACTGCGCCCAAGGTACTTCACCTGCCAGTTCTCCAATGATTTCTCATCATCGACCGGTTCCAGAGCTGATAAAGCTTCAATTCGTATCAAATCCAGTCTTTCTTCCATAATTCCTCCTGATTAACGCGGGATCCCGAGGGGGATTCTCTCTACCTGGATGGCCAGGAAAAAGAAAAACCCGCCCCACAAAGGGACGGGGTTTACCCGTGGTACCACCCAATTTAGCCAGTCGAACGGCTCACTTTATCCCAACAGCAAACTAAACACAATGCTATTGGTTCCCCATGTAACGCCGGGGCTGCGGCTCAGACTACTTGAGATTTAACCTTTCCCCTGAGCACTCAGGAGGGAACTTCAATTGATTTGCGATCTGGTACGGGGTCTCAGTCTCTGCCTCGCACTCCCTGTCAGCGTCAAACCAAGCTACTCTTCTCCGTCAACGTTTTCTGCTTTATTCAATTATCAATGTTAATGTTATCTAATTATGGTCAAAATTTCCGATCTGTCAAGACCCGGAAAGTAGTTGGGAGTGGACTCTATCGTAACCTATTAGTTAAGGTTATTCTCATGAAGCTGATTTTGTGATTTATCCACCGCTTCCTCAGTACGTCCGAAAACAAAGGAAGCCAGGCGGGCAACCAGCAGAAGGAGAGACAAATCAGTTTTATTAAAATGATCCTCAGTCATTGAGTTGACCACTTCCATCACACCCATAACCCTGTCTTCCAGAATTAATGGTACTGCCATTAAACTTCGGGTATGGAATCCAATCGATTGGTCGACTGCAGAGATCCAGCGGTCATCTTTTCTTACATCGGGCACCAGGGCAGGTTTTTTATGGGTCTTAACCCATCCTGCGATACCTGAATCAGCCGGTATTCGAAAATTTACCAGCTCTTCCTGGCGAGTTCCTTCCACAGCAACAAAAACCAATTCATCACTCTCTTCATCCAACAGCAGGATTGAACCATTTTCAGAATCCACTGCCTCCAAAGCAATTCCCAGAATATTCATCACCATCTTAAGCAAATCTGAGGAAGTTGAAAAGACCTGCAGGTTGCACTGCAGCGCATTTAATGCCTGGATGACATTCCAAAGCCGGGTGTTTTCTTCTTTTAACTCCGACTTATCCCTCTTTAAATCATCGATTTCTTCTTTTAAAGTCCGAAGAAGTTGGGGATCAACCATGGAAAAACAACCTCCTGAAGGTATTAGAGACTTAATTCAATTAAATTGCTCAGATTGTATTTTACTAATTATACAGCTATTTTATAGAAATTGAGATTTCCTTCTTCAGCAAGCTTGGAAGCGTTTATAATCTACACATATGAGCATCATACCAACCACAAAAAAAGCTTTCCTCTTATTATTGGTCAGCGTAATCCTATTCAGTGGATGCGGAGGTCCGGCGGAGACTCCACAGGGAACTGTCACCCCGGTTTTACCAACCCGAACTCCATTTCCTCCTTCTCCCACCCCCATCCCCACTGCCGCAGTAGTCAATGGGGACATTATCACAGTTGCCGCCTACCAGGAAGAACTTGCCCGATACAAAGCAGCTGTCAACCGTGATCTAACAGAAGAGGATCAATCCATAGTTATTAATAATCTGATTTACCTCACTCTTCTGGCACAAGCAGCCACCTCTGAAGGATTTCAGATCTCAGAAACCGACCTGGATGAAAGAATTGCCAGATTGGATACAGAAGATCAGCCTCTTACCGATTGGTTGGCATTTTATGGCTTCACTGCGGAAACTTTCCGCATTCATTTAAAGAGGTCATTAGAGGCTGCCTGGATGAGGGACCAAATCATCGCGGATGCGCCTCTTGAAACGGAACAAATTCATGCCCAGCAGATGTTATTTTACAATCTGGCTGCAGCTGAAGAAATACTGGAAGATTTAAATTCCGGAAAGGATTTCTCCCAGCTTGCCAAAACCCATGATCCGCAAACACAGGGTGACCTGGGGTGGTTCCCGCCTGGTTACCTGACCATTCCAGAATTGGATCCGATCTTATTCGGTCTTGAGGTAGGAGAAACTAGTGATATCATAGAAACAGAAATCGGTTATCATATCATCATGATCCTCGAAAAAGAGGGGAACCGGCCGCTGGATCCAGCTATCCGGCAGATCCTGCAGGAGCAGGAGCTGGATAATTGGCTTGTACGCCGCTGGAAATTAAGTACAATTCAAATTACACTCCCTTCATAAGTTGCTCCCAGGAGTAAATTTATGTCCGATCCAATTGAAGAATACCTTGAAGAAAATGAGCAGCGGGTTCCCCCGAAGAGAATAAGCCCAGGGTTTCTGCTGAATATCCTTTCCGGAATATTTGTAGCAGGGACAGTGGTAGTTGTGCTGGTGTTTGCGATTATCTTTATCAACCCGCAAGTCGGCTTTAATCCGCTTCCTCCGACCACAATGCCGGCTCTGTTTTTAACCTGGACACCATCTCCCACTCCAATCATTTCTCTACCGGAGACCTGGACACCTACCGTTTCTCCAACAGTAATGCCCACCGATCCACCAATTCCTTCCAACACACCCGAACCAACTCAGGAAGAAACACCCGTCCCAACCGCCAATATAGCGAGCGGGACATCCTTCTCTATCCAGGAAGGATCACCCAGTTATGTTGAAAATTCCTTCCACCTGGATGCCGGCTGCAATTGGCTTGGTATTGCTGGACAGGTTTTTGACAAAGAAGGAACTCCTGTAAGTGGAATCCTGGTTAAAGCAGGCGGTTTTCTGGGAGAAATTGAAATTTCAGGGTTAACGTTAACTGGGATGGCACCAGATTACGGAGAAGGTGGTTATGAAATTGCCCTCAGTGACTCACCTGTCTCCTCAGACGGGGATATCTGGATCCAACTATTAGACCAGGCAAACCTGCCATTGTCGGAAAAAATATATTTCACAACCTTTGACAGCTGTGATTCAAATCTGATAAAAATGGATTTTAAGCAAAATCCGGAAGATTAATAGTACTAAAGGCAAACAAAGGACCGGGTCTTCATGGAAAGACCCGGTCTTTTTAATTCAAGCGGGAAATATTCTTACCCGGTGATTATTAATCAGTTTGATAGCATCGGTAATTAGCTGGCGGTTCTCTTCAATCTGGTGCCACCTGCTGGCTCCCGAGGAATGCGGTAAAGGAATGATCCAGCGGCCCTCGACTTCTTTTTGAGTACCGATAATATCCTGCAACTTTAATTTCTTTGGAAAAAATAGATTAATTGCCAATCTTCCAATGGGAATAATGACCTGAGGATTTACAAACTCGATTTCCTTACTTAAATACGGACGGCAGAGTTCCTGCTCTCTTCTGGACGGTACCCGGTCCCCACTGCCGGACGGGTGCCTGCCCGGGTAACATTTCGTAACCGAGGACATGTATTGTGTCGATCGGAACCATTCTTCCTCAATCCCCGCTCTTCCCAACCAGCCAAATAATCGAGTGCCGCTGCCGGCATTAAACGGCCTCTCTGCTTCTTGTTCAGTGATTCCCGGCGCCTGGCCAATAGTCATCATCTCTGCCGATTCAAGACCGGAAAAAACAGCCGGAGGATAAATCTCAAAGCCCTCCTTCAAACATAAACGGCATTGTTTCATCCCCGCCTGCAGCTCTGGAAATGATCGATTAAGGTGTTTTTGCATCAATAATCCTTATTATAATAAGTGGATTCTTTTAGGGTTCTTCCCCGCTGAATTTCTGCCAGGATTGTTGAACAAACAAGGCATCTTCCTCCAGGGTAGGACTTTCACAAAGCATCCTCCCTCCCGCCTTTACATCCAGCAGCGCCTGGAATAGCGCCTCTAGATTAAAATCAGATTCGCTGATAATCAGGTGGTTTTGCTCTCCTTTTTCCGTGTATTCAATCCCGGAGATATGGCAATGCAGTCGCTTTATGCTGTCCTCCCCCAGGGCTTTCAGATAGCTTTCCAGTACTTCCATCCACTCCCAGGTTGAATTAATTGAGCCGTCTCCCGGTCGGGCATGAAGATGTGCAAAATCCAAACAGGGTTCAACCCCATCAATTTTACTCATCTCCAATGTGTCTTCCAGGGACCCGAGCATAGCTCCTTTTCCCATTGTTTCTGGCCGCAACACAACGGGGTTTTTCTCTGCCCTGAGTTCCCGGACACAGTCTTCCAGGCGAGGCATAGCAATTTTCAATACCTTAGCTGCCGGTTGATTAAAATACGAACCAGGGTGAAATACAATATCCGTCGCTCCTGACATGTACCCTGCACGGGAGGCATCCATCAATCGTTTACGTGATTTCGGCCATTCTTCTTCATCGGCATTTAGATTAATGTAATAAGGTGCATGAACACTTAACGCCACATCCCGCTCAATACCAGCCTGTTTGATTTTCTCTGCGGTTGAATCCGAAACCCTTACAGACCGGACCCAGCCCAACTCCATCGTATTTAAGCCCAAATCGTCCAAATAATAAATGCCGCCAACACTGCCGCCGGGGGTTTTGGGTTTGTTTTTCGGTGTGCCAACGGTACCAAATCGGAATGACAACTGACCCATTTTCCTTTCCTCTACTGTTAATTAAACTATTGCTAAAATATTCCCTTAACCCAACTCCAGAGCGGTGGTCCGAAAATTAAAAGTCCAACAAGAATAGATATAAAAACGGTCACTAATACACTTCCAGCACTGACATCTTTGCATATTTTTGCCGCAACATGCTTCTCTGGGCTGATAAAATCTACCATCACTTCAACAGCCGTATTAAACAATTCAGCTACCCAGACCAGACTGACCGTTAAAATCAGGAAAATCCATTCCACCCTGGTAATCCCTAAAAGGAATCCGAGAACAATAACAGCCAGGGTAAAGAATAGATGTATCCTGGCGTTTTGCTGCGTTTCCAGAACGTAATTAATCCCGTCCAGGGCATGTCGAATTGACTGCAGCCTGGTTTTTAGATATCTCTTTTCACTCAACGCGATTAGATTCCCTCAATTTCTATAGATAATCCCAACTCAGCTAGAACTCGGGATTGTATTGCCCACATCGCCTCTTTTCCGGTTTTAGTATCGTGGTCGTATCCCAACAAATGCAGCACACCGTGAACAACCAACAGCTGCAGTTCCTCCTCAACAGCGTGTCCTCTTTTGAGGGCTTGTTTTTCTGCTTGAGGAAAAGATATGACGACATCACCCAGATAGCGGGATTCGAGATCCGGGTCCGTAAAATCTGCCCCGAACGCCAAAACATCTGTGGTTTTATTTATTCCCCGGTAACGATGGTTCATATCTGTCATCTCTTCATCATCGGTAATCATGAGTGTCAGAGAAGGCGAATCATTCACACCATTCAGCAGGAGAGTTGTCTCTCCGCAAGAAAGCAGTATCTGGTCAGAAATCATGCTTCGGAATTGTTCTTGAACAAGAATCGCTATCACTTGATCTTCTGTCTCACTCCCGCTTTTCAACAACCGTGTCATCCCAATTATCGGCTGCGGTGTGGTTTTCTCCCTGATCATCACTTTCAGGATAATCTACCCTGGCATGATAGGTGCCTTTCAGGGTTGCTGTATAGGAATCTATGATTACCTTTAGATCTTTTAAGGTCAGCTCAGTATCATTAAGCTGTCCGGCATTCACTCTACGGTCAACCATATCTTTAATTAAAGCTCGCAGTTCTTCATCTGTTTCTGGATTCTGTGATCGGACGTATGCCTCACAGCCATCTGCCAGCATCACCAGAGCGGTCTCGACTGATTGTGGGCGAGGACCCGGGTAACGGAATTGAGTTTTATCCACTTTAGTATCATCACCGCCGGCTGCTTCCAGTGCCTTGCCGTATTGATACCGAGTCATCAGCGTGCCGTGGTGTTCAGGAATAAAATTACGAATCCGCCGTGGCAGTCGATACTTTTTAGCCAGATCCAGCCCATTTTGAACATGGTCGATGATAATAGCTGCACTCTCTTCCGGAGCTATATCATCATGCGTATTGATTTGATTTGGCCCCTGGTTTTCAATAAAGAATTGAGGTTTTTCCATCTTTCCGATGTCATGATAGAGCGCTCCCACCCGAGCCAGCATGCTGTTGGCCTGAATCCGTTCTGCAGCCTGTTCGGCAAGGTTTGCTACCTGCAGTGTATGCTGATATGTCCCGGGGATTTCCCGCAGTAAACGCTGCAGAAGGGGATGATCGGGCCGGGACAATTCCACCAGCTGCAGAGTCGTGGTCAGATCCAATAACGGCGCAAGCGTATATTCCAGCAGTATTGTCAAACCAGCAGAAGCAATGCCGTTGAAAGCAGAAGCGCCGATTAAAGTCGCCAGCCCATTTACATCAGTTGCCGGATCAATGATGCGGTAAGCAACCAGGGTTGCTGCTCCGGAAACAGCAATAATTCCTGCAACAGAAGCATAAGCTGATAAACGCTGGGGGCGACGAAGAATAAGCAAACCCATCACTGCCCCCAGGCTGTAGTAAAGGGTTAAGTCCAGGGCATAAGGCATGCCGTAGGCCGCGAGGATTGCCAGCGGAACAGTAGTGAAGAAAGCAGTTCTACGGTCAATCAACGCCGCAACGATTAATGAATAAGCAGCCATGGGGAATAAGTACGGAACCACCAGATGTCCAGGATTTACAAAGCGGGATACTCCCAGGAACACAAGGAACAAAACAATAAATAAAGCCAACTGTTTAGTGGTTTTTAATAAACCAGGATAAGCCAGGAAGTAGAGAATAAGAAAAACTGCTGCTAAAGCGACTATAGCAAGTGTTCCAGCTTGATTTTGCCAACCGGAAAAGGTAGTAAGCAAACCCACTTCACGCAATGCTTCAATATCTTCGGCTTGAACGATCTCACCCCGCCTGATAATGGTTTCCCCGGCAATAATTGACCGGGTAACAACCGGAACGCTTTCTATCGCTTCTTCCCGGGCGGCCTGGGTTTCTTCTTCACTGTATACACTATTTGGCGCCACAAATGCAGATGCAATCTCAACAACCAGATTCACCTGATCCTCTGAAAGTGATAAACTGACCAGGGATGGCAGCTGTTGGCGGGCATCTTCTAAATCAACTTCCTGGATGGTATTCCGCATCACTTGCTCAAGGATAACAATCGATTCCTGACGAACAGTTTGCCACCGCACATCACTTAACTCAAGGATCTGCTCTGCCGTATTCCGGGATATGTATATCCCCTCCAAAGCCGCCAGGTCAGTATATTTTTGTTCCAGGGAGGCAAACTGATCATTTCTAACGGAATCAATGAAAGCTAATGCATCTTTGAGGTGATTTAACTGCTGGCGGGCAATGGACGAATCGGGCCGGGTGTAAATCGGATCTATCTGCTGGGCGGCTTCTTGCTGTTTTTGGGCAGTCAGGACTTCACTTTGATAGCTAACAGCATAAGGCGACATAATATCCTGGGAAGCTACTTTGCCTTCCACAACAGACACAGTTGACAATGCTCCAGTCAGGGACCAATTGATCACCCACCAGATCCCAGCCATAGAAACAACCAGAATCAGGGTCAGGATAATTACTCTGATCAGGGATGGTTTAATTCTTTGATCAATCATATTTTATCTTTCCTTCATCAGCATGAAGGGTTTTAATACCCGAAAATTGCGACAGAGAAAAATTTACCGCTATTGCTCTAAACAACAAATCCGAACTGATTATTGAAACCGCATTCTGTCCCTTCTAATCAGCCTGAAGCAATTCGCGGACAATCTGGTTGGCTTCTTTTCCATCCGCCTTGCCGCGGATTTTAGGCATCAGGGCACCCATCACCTGTCCGATTTCATCTATAGAACTTGCACCGGATTCCTGAATAGCTTGCTTAACCAGCATTCGCAGTTCTTCTTCCGTGATAGGCTGGGGAAGGAATTCGCTTAAAATACCGATTTCAACCTCTGCTTTAGTGATCAAGTCCGGACGATTGGCTTGTTTTGCTCCCTCAATGGTTTCCTGACGGAATTTCACTTCTTTTTGAAGCAGGCTCAATACTTTAGCTTCGTCCACCTCTCCCCGGGCTTCAACTTCGGCATTCTTGATGGAAGCCAGAGCCATCCGGAGAGTCATCTTTCGTTGGGCATCACCGGATTTCAGCGCTTTTGTTAAGGCGTCTCGTAATTGTGTTTTTAATGTCATGCTCATCATTATACCCTTTTCAACCCCTTACCCTATAGGATGCTTCATTTTTCCCCCTCCCATCAAATGCAGATGAAGATGGAGGATTTCCTGGTGCGCATCCGGTCCATTATTAATTATCAAACGATACCCCGAGTCACTAATTCCAGACTCTTCGGCAGCTTTTTTCGCTGCCGAAAAGAGTTTCCCCAGAATTTTTTCATCTCCCGGTTCCATCTCCTGCACCGAAACAATATGTTTGTTGGGAATAATTAGCAGGTGGATCGGAGCAGCCGGGTTGATATCCTTAAACACAGTTAAGATTTCATCCTGGTAGACAATTTCGCTGGGGATTTCCCCTTTACTAATTTTACAAAACAGGCAATCTTTCATCTTGATCCTCCAAATTTCACCCTGCTGTTCACCAGCATTGAGGTAATTATGCTTAGTTTACGATCTCTCCCCGAACCCCTTTTGGATTAATTCCGGTTATCTTAACAGATGAAAATGAATTCCAAACATCCGGACAGGCAGATGCTTCAACCCGGAGATAGTTGTCTGTTAATCCTATGGCTTGATAATTGTTTTCCTCTAAAGTCTCCACCTGCTCCCAGAGGGTAATCAATTCCGCCCCCACGAATTGCTGACGGTATTTAACAGCTGCTTTTTTAAGCAGGTCCCGGACCCGGGCATTTCGTTCTTTTCTCACTTGGTGAGCAACTTGATCGGGAAAATTTTCAGCCGGCGTTCCTTCCCGGGCTGAATAAGTAAAAACATGTCCATCCGCAAAATTCATCCGGTAGATAAAATCCAGACTTTCCTTGAACTCATCATCTGTCTCAGCAGGAAATCCTGTCATAACGTCTGTTGTCAAGGCAATATCAGGAATTACTGCCCGAATTTGATCGACAAGTTTTTCATACTGTCCAGGCGTATTTGCCCTTGCCATCCGGCGTAAAACATCAGTCGAGCCAGATTGCAAGGGAAGGTGTAAATGCCGGGCAACTCTTTCCTCCTTGATCAAATCAATCAAGGAAGGTGGAATATCCCAGGGTTCAATCGAAGAAAGCCGCAGCCGGGGGACCTTGGTATCTTTTAGAATAGCGAGGACCAGGTCATGTAATTCAAGAGGAGGATTCAGATCCTTCCCCCAGGACCCTAATTGCACACCAGTTAGAACTGCTTCCTGTGCCCCGCCCCTGACAGCTGCTCTGATATCACTCAGCACAATCTCCGGGGATATGCTCCGTGAATTCCCTCTGGCAATTGTCGTGATGCAATAAGCACAATGGTGACTGCATCCATCCTGGGCTTTAATAAACGCTCTTGTCCGCAGTCGTCTGCCGGGAATAATTACCCTTTGGAGAGGTTCCCGATCAAACAGTTCCTGTTTCAATCCCAACAAATTAGCTACCAGGGTACCCTTTTCGGCATTGGAAACAACCCCTGTTATGCCAGGTAAATTCCAGGCCTGGTCTGGATGCATACTGCTCCAGCAACCAGTGGTGATAATCTTTTCCACTCCCTTACGGGACAAACGCCGGATGGTTTTCCTGGAATCTGCTGCTGCTGCAGCTGTTACAGTGCAGGTATTAACCACTGCTAAATCCGCTTCACCAGGATCCGCCACCAGTCTGTGACCTGCGGCGGTAAACTGACGGGCCATGATTTCAATTTCACTTTGATTTAATCGGCAGCCGATCATATCAAGGTATATTTTCATCTTCCCCATCCACAAATAAAGGTGTTTTCTTCACAGAATCGTTTGTCAGGGAACTAATACTACTAAATTATCAAACCAGATATCCACTCCGGGGTCGTCAAAGGATCCAACTATTAATCCAATATCTCCTTCGCGAAAACTAGAATCCGATGTTTCGGCGACCAAAACCCCATTAACAGTGAGAGCCAGACGGGACCCGCTGCACTCAGCCCGGATATGATTCGGTTGGTTATCAGTATAAATCGCATCGGAATGGTACATTTGAGGGGGCTCCAGCAGCTCCTGCTCACCATCTTGAACCTTTCCAATCCCGTAATATCCATCACTGCTGATGATCAAAAAATAAAAATTTTTCGTGTCCCGGTAGCGGCAAATCAGTCCATAATCATTATCATCCGGGCCGCTAATTTTCCCAGCATCCACTTCGATCGACACATCTGTAAAACTTAACCCTGGATTTGCCCAGTAATCTGCATTGGGCGTATCTATCACAATCCGATATCTTTCCCCTTCATAATCTGTCATACCCTCCTGGGTTCGAACTCTGTCCCAGCCGCTGGAAGGGTCCGAAAATCCGTCCTGGAACAGTAGTCCACCCTGATTGGTAGGATACTCTCCAAAAATCTCGGGGATTTGTGCTATGCTGCAAGCCAGTGAAATAAGGACCAGCAAAGTTACTATCAATAAGGTTCGATTTTGATTGTTCATATATTTTTCTCCACCCGGAGTAATCATGATAAATTTTCCGGAAAATGCGCCTTCACACTATCAAAGTATGGATATTATTAGATCTCAGGGAAGATAACTGGAGAGCAATCGTTCAGCCCGGTCAATCAGCGAGAGATTTTCTGAATACAGCAATACCTGCTGCAGAAAGTAAATTGTGAGTTCTTTGTTTTCCCTGGCTGAATAAACTATGCCAAGGTGAAAGTAAGCCGGCGAATAGGACAAGTCTGCTTCCAGAGCCCGCTGGAAAAATTTCAGGGCATTCATCTCATCACCCAAGTCAAGCAAAACCTGCCCCATCACATCCAGGATTTCCGGATCTTGATCATCAAATTGAACAGCTAACCGCGCTGCTGGCAATCCCAGCTCCCTGACCTGATAAGAATACTTGACACAAAAACTTGCCAGCTGGCTGTAATAGGTGCCATCCAGGGGATTTAACTCAATCGCTTGCTGAAATTTCTCAACAGCAATTTCCAATTCTCCCAATGCGGCCAACGATTTGCCCTGCTCTATATAGACATCAGGGTGATCCGGCCAGGCTTGTTCAGTCTTTTCAAAATAATCCAGGGCTGTATTGTGTGACCCTTCCCGCTGCCAGTACAAACCCAGGAACATATTCGCCAGGGGAGACCGGTCATTCACATCCAACGCTATCTCAAGTACTTCCAATGGATCCCTGGAGGGATCTTCCAGATGTTGAAGTGCTTCCCCCCAGTACGCCCAGGGTTCCAGATAATCCGGACGCAGGTTCGATGCCTGTTCAAAGGCATGGGAAGCAAGGCGCCATTCGCTGATAGAAGCCAATGCCTGCCCGGTTGTCATAAATTGGTAAGCTGGTTCCTCTGATAGCGATCCCCGAATAGCTTCTGAGATCACTCCTGCCTCGGGATATGTATCTATTGCCTGGTCCAAATATACCAGGGCCTGATCGGGTTCATGAGCAGCAGTTATCAACCCAAAATGATAAAGTAGGTCAACAGAACTCTCATTATCGTTGAGGGAGAGGTAAGTCTGCCACTCTTCCACCGCTGCGGTATAATTTCCCTGATCCTCGTAAAGATTTGCCAATTTTTCAACAGCCGCCAGGTTGTTCCCGAGGTCCTGCCAGATATCTTCAGCCGAATCCTGCTCACCTGCCTCCAAAAACACTTCCCCAAGCTTCAACCGTCCCTGATCCGAAAGGATTCCTTCCTGGTCAGCATGGGTAAATGCAATTTTAGCCAGATCGTAATCTCCTGCCAGATAGGCCGCATCCCCAGCACTCTCCCAGAGTGCTTTCCACCAGGGGGTTTCTTCAGCGAGTGATACCAGAATTTCCGCTTGCTCCTGGTAGTCTTCCGCGCTAAATGCAGATTGCAATTTCAGGGTTTTTTCGGTTACACTATTAGCAACAGGTACAAAACTTAAAAGCGAGCCGATCAGGACCAGCACCACTAATCGGAGGGCAATTTTCTGACTTTCATTCATACCTGAGATTATATTGTATTATCTTCTGAAATGAAACCGCGGCTGAGGGTCAATCAAAAAAAGGTATAATCATTTCAACCCCATTTATCAATCAAATAAGGAGCCAAATTGGATTTTGGATTATCAGAAGAGCATCACATGGTGCAGCGGATGGTCCGTGATTTTGCGGCCAAAGAAGTTGCTCCCACTATCCAGGAGCAGGATCGTTTGGGCGAAATGGCCCCCCATGTGATTCCCCGCATGGCTGAATTGGGAATCCTCGGCATCAGCATCCCGGTCAAGTACGGCGGACAGGGAATGGACTATGTTTCCCTGGGACTTGCCTGTGAAGAACTGGAAGCTGTGGATACATCTCTACGTGTTGTGATCTCGGTCCACAATGGATTGTCCTGCTTAACTTTACTGCAGTGGGGAACTGAAGAGCAAAAAAACAAGTTCCTGGTTCCGTTGGCGAAAGGGGAAAAAATTGGCTGCGGTGCGTTTACTGAATCCGGCGCCGGATCAGATTTTGCTCATATCCAGGCCACCGGGAAAATTGACGGCAGCTTCTATATCCTGAATGGGGAAAAAATGTGGATATCCCTGGCATCTGTGGCTGATTATGGAGTTGTTACTGTCCGCACGAATCCAAAAGCCAGCCAGGCCTATCAAGGTTTATCTACCTTCTTAGTAGACTTGAATTCCTCCGGCATCTCCAGGGGTGATCTCCACGGAAAACTGGGCGTCCGGGCTGGTTCCACCGGCTGGATTGCCTTCCAGGACGTGCGTGTACCTGTAGAAAACATGATTGGCAGAGAAGGAGAAGGGTTTAAAGTCACCATGTCCTCTTTTGACAGCGGCCGCTACACGGTTGCCGCCGGCGCAACCGGTTTGATTAGGGCTGCATTGAATGCCAGCGGAGCATATGCAGATCAACGAAAGGTATCCGGAGAAAAAATTAGTGACCTGCAGCTAATCCAGGCGAAAATAGCTCGCATGTCATTGGACTACCAGGCTGCCAGGCTTCTGTACCTCAAAGCGGGATGGATGAAAAATAAAGGAGAGCGTAACACCAAAGAAACATCAGCCGCAAAATGGTATGCTACAGAAGCATCCTTCAAGGCGGCTTCCGAAGCTGTCCAGATTCACGGCGCCTACGGTTTCAGCGATGAATTTCCGGTAGAACGCTACCTGAGAAACTCCAAAGGCGCCATGATTTACGAAGGAAGCAATGAAATCCAATCTCTGATCCAGGCAGATTATGCACTGGAGCGACGCCAGGATAAAAAACTCCGTAAAGAATGTCCACCTTACGACCAAGATTCCTGGACCTGATAACATATCCAGGAATGAACAACCATCATCTAATTTCCAATTAACAAGGAGGGTAAAAGTGTGAAAATTATTGTCTGTGTGAAGCAGGTCCCGGATACAGCAGCTACCATGGCAGTTGAAAATGGGAATATCAGTTGGGGTGACGCCCCGTTGATTATCAATCCCTGGGATGAATTTGCTGTGGAAGCTGCTCTGAATCTGGTTGCTGATCAGGGAGGAGAAGTAACTGCTCTCTGCCTCGGCAAGGAAGAAGAAACAGAAGCTATCAAACACGCTCTGGCCATGGGAGTAGACGCTGCAGTTCTAGTCTCAGATCCGGCTCTGAAAGGGTCTGATAATGTAGCTGCATCCAAAGTCCTGGCCGCAGCGATTACAAAAATCGGCGAGGTGGATCTGGTACTCTTCGGACAGCAGTCTGTAGACACTGATACCGGTCTGCTGCCGGTTCAGGTTGCCCGGCTCCTAAAATGGCCTTCGCTGACCCTGGTCTCCAAATTTGAAGAGGTTACTCCAGCGGAGAACAGCCTTCAGGTTGTCCGCTCCATGGAAGAGGGGAACCAAATCATCAAGAGCCTAATGCCTGCCGTGGTAAGCGTCACCAAGGATTATGGTGAACCACGTTACCCTTCATTTATGGGAATACGCAAAGCATCCAAAGCTGAATATCCGGTCTGGAACCTGGCAGATTTAGGTATTGATCTTCCTTCATCTTCAATCTCCTGGCCTGAGGTTAATGAACCGGTTGAACAAGAAATCGTTACCGAGATCATCGACGGGGATACAGCGGAAGAAAAAGCAAAAATCCTGGTTGAAAAATTAATTGCCGAGAAGGTGCTCTAATGACAAAAAAAATACTCACATACATAGATCATTTTCACGGAAAAGTGCAGTCTTCATCCTGGGAAGCTCTGGGATTGGCTGCCAAAATTGCTGCTGACAGCGGCGGAGAAGCTGCTGCTTTAATCCTCGGAGAGGGTGTTAATGACCTTGCTGAGCAAGCTTTTCATTATGGCGCCGACCAGGTTTTCCTGGCAGATCACGCTATCCTGAAAGATTTCCGCCCTGAACCGCTGGCAGAGTTAATTGCTGCAGCTGCCGGGGATTATCAGCCGGACGTGATGATTTTCCCCACTACTACTCGTGGAAGAACCCTGGCCGGTATGGCAGCAGTTGACCTGGAGTCGGGCGTGATGGTGGATGTCATTGATCTGGATTGGAAAGAGGATAAGATCACAGCAACCCGGTCCATCTATGGTGGGAAATTATTAGCCAAATTGACCTGCAGCACCAGCCCGGAGATTATCACAATCCGGACCAGGGCATTCGACAAACCTGAACCGGATAGCGGACGGTCTGGGTCAATAACTAACCTGGAAGTATCCCTCGATCCCGCAGATCAAGCTACAACTGTTATGGATATTCAGGAAAAAGCTTCCGGGGTCAGCCTGACGGACGCCAGCGTAATTGTTACCGGGGGACGGGGCACTGCTATTAATCCTGCCCTCACTCCACCAGATGATCTGGATGAAGAAGGTGCGGATATCTGGAAGGCAGAGCAGGGATTTGATCTGATTCAGAATCTGGCAGATGTTCTCGGTGCGGCAGTTGGCGCCAGCAGGGCTGCAGTAGATGCCGGATATATTGAGTACGATCACCAGGTAGGTCAAACCGGCAAGGTGGTCTCACCTGACCTGTATGTTGCCTGCGGAATATCCGGGGCTATTCAGCACCTGGCTGGAATGCGCAGCAGCAAGGTTATTGTTGCCATCAATAAGGACCCTGACGCGCCAATCTTTAACTTTGCCCGCTTTGGCCTGGTAGGTGACATGCACGAGATCCTGCCCCCGCTGACAGCTGGATTAAAGGCATATCTGGAAGGATAGTATTTAACAAAAAAGGCTCCCGGAGTTTCAAAACTCCGGGAGCCTTACGTATTTAAGTACTAATGATCGTTTCTCGAAGGCATCATCAACACACAGCTGTTAGTGCTTCCCACCACACGCTCGGAATCAGCGCCCATCATCATTCGATCAAAAGTTCCCCTGCCATTTGAAGTCAGCATAATTAATCCGTAGTCTTCTTTTTCCGCTGTTTCCACGACAGTAGTCGCCGGACGGGATCCTTTTACCAGAGTGGAAACCCGCAGTCCATCTTTTTTCAAACCCCGGGCAACCGCGTCCAGGAAATTCTTCATTTTGGCTTCTGCCTCCGCGCGCAAGTTCTCGACAACATCTGCCGGAGCACGGTAATTTTCTGTTTCAGGTATTTGGGGAACAGAGAGCAGAGTCAATTCACTATCATAAACCTGACCCAGTGTCCGGGCATAAGGTAGCACTTTTTCAGAGGCAATCGATCCATCCAGCGCCACCAGCATTCGTTCAGGTTTTTTCCCCATATCTTTTGGTTGATCACCCTGCACCAGGAAAACCGGAATATCCAGTTTCATCATAAGCTTTGAACTTACCCCGCCGCTCATCCAATGTTTTTCGCCGGATTTCCCCCGGGTGGTGGTGACCACCAAGTCTATCCCGGCGGATTTTACATAAGCCTGGGTGACTTCGGCAATAGATCCTCTCCGGACTGCTTTATCCACTTCAAATCCATCGGCTTTAAGCTGTTCTATCATGCTATCCAGATAAATTTCGCGAGCAGCCAAATCCGCGTTAAATTGCTCCTGTGGTCCATGAGAATAAGATTTCACACCGGATAGCAGCGTCATCGAAGCACCGGTTTCTCTGCAAAGCCGTTTAGCAGCCGGCAGTGCCTGGGCTGCATATACAGATCCATCCAGCAGGACAGCTATCTTATTGATAGTTTTGTGTTCAGTGCGCCAGTGGCTTCTTTCTTTCGGTTCAGGCTCCCAGGTTATTTCAGGTGGAGCCATAGGTGTCCCGCCAACAGCAACTGAGGAAGGAGCCATCTGGCCAAAACCAAATCCAGCCAGTAGAGCTGTGTCCAGACCACCAAGGTAATCCAGTACTGGATCCGGTTCCCCAAGCATAGACCTGGAGATGCTAAACCCGATGTAAAGAATTGGGATGAACAGTAAATAAGTCCAGGCCCCCTCGAAAAATCGCTCTTCAAAGATGATCGCCGTTGCCCCGGTTGTGAGCACAGCCGCAATGATTGTTCCCGGAATCAACAGGGCTTTACCTATCGTGAAATTTTCCTTGGCCTGACGTATCAGGCGTTTGGTAACCGCCCACCCCGTCATACTCAACAGAATAAACACACCGGCAGCATAAATTGCCAGGTAGGTTTCCTCATTGGTGCCAAATAATAAAAATGCCAAAACTACAATGCCAACTTCCAGCCAGACCGGTTTATCGGCTACATCATATTCATTTTGCTGACCCAGGTTGGGCGGAATATAATTGCGCTTTTTTAATCCCAACGCCAGGTTTTGTAACCCCTGGGCGCTGGCAGCTGAGGCAGACATTAATACGGCAGTGCCTACAATCGTCCCCAAGATGGGCAGCGGATAAGGAAGCAGAACATCCATAGTTTGGGTGAATACGGATACTTCAGAATTTGTCGGATCAGCGATATCCAGGATAGCCGGACCAACGATGAGCATAGTTGCGGCCGTGGTGCCCATAATGATCAACAAACTATTAAACGCCCGTTTGCTTCGGACTTCATCGGTACCCTCGTAAGCCGCCACAAGATTGGCAAACACCTCGATTCCTGTCATTACCGCGAGGATGCGGACATACCCCGCCAGGGTGAAGTGAAAATATTCTCCCTGAAAAGCCGCAAGGTTAAAGTCAGGCAATTGAAATCCGCGCTGCCAAATTGTCGCGCCAATCATCACCCACAGCAGCACCAGCACTCCCGCTGTGGCAGGCCCAAAGGTTCGGGCAGCAACTTTGGGACCCCGATTTACCAGCCAACCGGTCAAGATGCTGAGAGCGATGGCTGCAAACGTGCGGTATTGAATGCCGAAAATCGCACTATTCAATACTGGAAGACGGTCAGCGATAAAAGTGACCATGGCGGCCATACTGACCAAAAAGGTCAGAGTATATTCCACAAAAGTGATTGCCGCGTTAATTTTTACAGCCCAGCTGCCAAATTCTTCTTCACTTAAGCCGCTGCCCCCACTGCCATCTGTGACCCACCTCATCACCAGTCGGTACATAGCAGAAACCACCATAATGGTGACAATCACCAACCAGACCGACGCGCCAAAGGTCACCCGGGCAACCCCGGCAACCACAATCAGCTTTAAGAACGGTCCAAACACATACAATGGCGAGGTTGCTGGATCCCCTCCTCCAGCGAGCGCACCTTCAAAAGCATTGTTTAATTTATTCGAAATCTTAACTGCCATAACTTTTTTCCCTGCTCTCCTGCCCAAAGATAACTCGGACATGAGTTTTTTTGCATTGACTCTTTCTTATTTAATTTTCCTCTTTGGTTGTTACTAAAGAAAGGAAATGGTCACCAACCACAGTATTGCACTTCATTCCGTTCTAGCCACAAAAAAATAGCAAGGAAAAACCCTGCTATCCATTCCTGAAACCATGATATACAATTATACCGTACTTCAATTACCTCTCCAATACTCTAGAGGGAAACTCTATGAACAACCTTCAATCTCAATTTTTGCTTGATCCAGAGGTGATTTTCCTTAATCACGGCTCCTTCGGGGCGACCCCAAAGCCGGTTTTTGATACTTATCAGAGCTGGCAGCGACAACTGGAAACCCAGCCTGTGAAATTTCTTATCAAGGATTTTCATGAAAATTTCCGGTCAGCTCGTCACCAGTTGGCCGTCTTCCTGGGTGCAGATCCGCATAACCTGGTTTTTGTCCCTAATGCTACCTTCGGCATGAATATCATCGCCCGGTCCCTTAATTTTCAAAGGGGGGATGAAGTGCTGACCAGTAATCATGAATATGGAGCCTGCGATAATGTCTGGTCCTTTTTACACCAGAAAACAGGATTAAAGGTTGTCCGGCAGGAAATCCCCCTTCCTCTGCCGTCATCTGAGGATATCGTTACCAGAATTTGGGAAGGCGTGACAGATCACACCAGATTAATATTCCTCAGTCAAATTACTTCCCCCACTGCTGTGCGCCTTCCAGTAGAAGAAATCTGCCGGAAGGCCCAGGACGCGGGGATTCTGACCCTGGTTGATGGGGCACATGCTCCGGGTCAGTTGAATCTAAATCTGGAAGAAATCGGGGCGGATTTTTATATCGGAAACTGCCATAAGTGGTTATTGGCTCCTAAAGGGTCAGCTTTCCTCCATGTCCTACCTGAGCGCCAGGAGTTAATTGAACCATTGGTAGTCAGCTGGGGATGGGGGGAGAACTGCCCCTATGAAAGCGATTCCCGTATCCTGGCGCTTCTGGAATGGTGGGGCACGAAAGATCCAGCGGCTTACTTGAGCGTGCCAGCGGCGATCCAATTCCAGGAGGACCATAAATGGGATAATGTCCGGGAGTTATGTCGAACCCTGCTTTCAGAAACTCTGACGCGAATCGAAACATTGACAGGGATGCCATCAATCTACGGGCACAACAAGGGAAATTTCATCCAGTTGGGTGCTGCTGAACTGCCGCCGGGATGCCAACCCGAGAAGCTGCAAAGCTGGCTGTATGACCAGCACAGGATTGAAATTCCCCTTATCGAATGGGAAAACCGCTGGCTCATCCGTCCTTCGGTGCAGGGCTACAATACCCGGGAGGAGTTGGATAAATTAGTGGAGGCAGTGGAGAAGTATATAAAGTAATTTGGATCCTTCCGTAGGGGCGATCGCCCTATTGCTGCAATATAATGAAATTTGAAATCCACAGGGGGAATAATGAAGAACTCTTACAAAAAAAAGTCCGTCCAGGAAAATTTACCTAAAAGAAGGAAATCGGATCAGGATTTGCCGTTCCACCATCTTGATAATAAATAAGGGCGACCCATCGGGTCGCCCCTACAGATTATTCTGATTAATTATTCTCCCCTAGAAGTCGAATGTAATTATCTAAACCCAATAAACCTGAACAAAGCTGCACATAGGCAAAGATTTCAAGCGAAAATGGTAAGTATCCCCCGTACCCTAACAAGGGCATCTCAAAAAGGTGGCAGCAGTCAGCGTAAGGAATCGAATAAATCCATTTGGGATAAGAATAAAAATTCCACATCTCCCAAAAAAAGGCAGTAATCAGGACTCCGGCAAAAAGCGCCCCAATGGGACGCCAATCCCCTTTCCTCAACCAGGACACCAGGGAATTGTTTCCCAGCCAGATGTTAATCGGTTCCAGGATAAAATAAATTGATAACCACACCAGGGGAAAAAAGAGCTGAGGCCACAGCAATAACAATGCTAATCCCAGCCACCCGCCCAGAAAAACCGCAATTTCCACCCCGCGTCCAGGATCCAATTTGGGGCCCTGCCGCAGCCGGGATATAGTTGAAAAGCTGCCGGCAAACTCCGCGCTTTCCAGAACCGCGGGGATGACAGTAGAAAAACTCAAACTGGCCAGTAATGCATACTCTAGATTTGAAAATGAGTCCCGTCCCAGATAAAACCAATTCTGCAATCGCGAGTTTAACCCTTCGAATATCCACCACAACGGAATAGAGAGCAGAAACAACAGGATAAATCTCCACCAGCTCCGGGAAAGAAGTGAGCTCCGGTTCCTGAGGAATACCAGACCATCCATCAGCAGGATGTATCCCAACCAGAGCGGGAAAAAACCCAGCCCTGTTCTAGCCCCCGGTCCAAACCAATTCAGCGGCCAGAAAATCAAAATTAATCCCAGCCCGATCCATCCCTGGGGTGGAAAGTTCCTAATCCTGGCAATCATGGCCGTTCTCCTGGTAGCTCATACAATTCGACCAGCACACCCCCGGCGCTTTTAGGATGCAGAAACGCCAATTTGCGGCCGTCGTCCATGGTTATCGGCTTTTCGTCGATTAATCGCACGCCCTTTTCCTGCAGGTCAGCAATTTTAGCGCTGATATCCTCGACTTCGATGCAAATGTGGTGCAGCCCCGGACCGCGCTTCTTGAGGAATTTCGCCAGGCCGGAATCTTCGGTTGTGGGTTGAACCAGCTCAATTTCACTTTCCCCTAAAGGCAGGAAAGCAATTTTCACTTCCATGCTGGAAACAGTTTCCACATGATCCAGGGTTAAGCCCAACTGATCCTGCCAGAAGCTTAATGCCTGGTCCAGGTCTTCTACCAATACAGCAACATGATTAAGGCGTATGAGGTCTGTCATAGAATTATTATAGTATAGGATTAAGACCTCCGAGGGCGTATCGACCTCGGAGGTCTTTGCTATTCTCTAAAACCATCCCTGCGGACGATATTCCCCCCATACCTCACGCAGCGCGCCGGTAATCTCCCCCAGTGTGGCCTCTCCCTCCACACAATCAATCAGAAGCGGCATCAGGTTGTCGGTGCTCCGGGCAGCTTCTTGTAAATCACTCAATACTCTGTCCACACGCGAACCTTCCCGCTGCTTCCGCAGCTGGGAGAGACGTTTTTTCTGTTCATTTTCCAAAGTTGGATCCACCGAAAGCAGCTCCAATGGCAAATCTTCCTCCTGCGGATAAATATTCACACCCACTTGACGAATCTCCCCACCCTCAAGGGCAAGCTGCTGCTGGTAAGCTGCCTCCTGAATTTCTCCCTGGATGTAGCCGTTTTCAACGGCGGCCAGCGCCCCGCCCTGCCTGTCTATCTCATCCAAATACTCTCGGGCCCGGGATTCGATTTCATCCGTGAGTTCTTCAACCAGATAGGATCCACCCAGGGGATCGATGGTATTGGCTGTTCCAGATTCTTCCGCCAGTATCTGCTGCGTGCGCAGGGCAATCTGGACTGCTTCCTGGGTGGGCAAACCCAGGGCTTCATCCATGCTGTTTGTGTGCAGGGATTGAGTACCGCCTAATACCGCCGCCAACGCCTGCAGCGCCACGCGGACAATATTGTTATGCGGCTGCTGGGCGGTGAGGGTTGATCCGGCGGTTTGAGTGTGAAAACGCAGCTTTACCGCATCCGGATGAGTCGCGCCAAACCTTTCACTCATCAAAGAGAACCACAATCGCCTGGCAGCTCGGAATTTAGCAATCTCCTCCAGAAAATCGTTATGGGCATTAAAGAAAAATGATAAGCGCCTGCCAAATCCGTTCACATCCAACCCGGCATCTACAGCAGCGGCCACGTAAGCGACCCCATTAGCCAGAGTAAATGCCACTTCCTGTACCGCAGTGGATCCAGCCTCCCGGATATGATATCCGGATATGCTGATGGTATTCCATTTTGGGACTTCGGCCTGGCAGTATTGAAACAGGTCTGTGATCAACCGCATGGACGGCTGCGGAGGGAATATATAGGTTCCGCGAGCGATGTATTCTTTGAGAATATCATTCTGCACAGTACCCCTTAAGGTTTTGGGGTCTACGCCCTGTCCTTTGGCTACAGCAATATACATAGCGAGTAAAATAGCTGCCGGGGCGTTGATGGTCATGCTGGTAGAAACTTTATCAAGAGGAATGTCCTGGAAAAGCGCTTCCATATCCCGCAGTGATGAAATGGACACACCCACCTTGCCAACCTCTCCGGCAGCGAGCGGATGATCGGCATCATAACCAATCTGGGTTGGAAGATCAAAAGCTACCGAGAGCCCGGTTTGTCCCTGCTCCAGAAGGTAGCGATAGCGGCGGTTGGATTCCTCTGCGCTGGCATAGCCAGCATACTGGCGCATGGTCCACAACCGGCCGCGGTGCATGGTGGGATAAACACCCCGCGTATAGGGCTGCTCTCCGGGAAATCCCAGGCGTTCCGCGAATGGTTGATCCTCTGCCGGCAGAGCTACTCTTGGCAGAGGAATTCCGGAGCCGGTGGTAAAACTCTCTTTCCTCTCTGGAAACTTATCCAGCGCCGGTTGGAGGATATCTTCTTCCCACTTTTTGTGTTGTTCTTTTTTCTTCATATTGGGTTCCAGGTACATCTTGAGTATACCCTCAATTTTTAGGGACCAGGTCCTTTAAAAAAACCTTAAATCCAAGGCTCCCGGAACTTTTGAAGATCCGGGAGCCTTGATTAATTAAACACAAATCTTATCTTCAACCCATTTCACCAGAGTATAATGACATAGGTTAATCTTCAAGAAAATCAACCAAGGAACAATATCATGGAAACAAAAACCAAACAGGTTCAATTAGAATGGCTGCGCTCCCGCATGTTTGTGGGTACCGACCATCTGGGAAATTCACTTGCTATCGGTTATCAGCGGGAAGATGAACCGCATGCCCAGGGGATCAATCCCTCTGATTTATTGCTGCTGGCAGCGGCCTCCTGCTCCGCTTATGATGTGGTCCAGATCCTGGAAAAAGGGAAACAGCCGCTGAAAGACCTTAAAGTAGATGTGTCTGCAGAACAAAGCCAGGAAGCGCCCTACCCTTATGTTTCACTGCATTTCAAGTACAGGATCAAGGGTGACGTGGATCCGAAAAAAATGCAGCGGGCCATGCAGCTATCAGAAGATAAATACTGCTCGGTGCTGGCAACACTAAAGCCGGGCTTAACCTTCACCAGCGAGTATGAGATTGAAGACTGATTTGCTCGGAGAGTAAGAGCTGCCAGGTTGACACCCCATTTAGGAATGTTGTATAATCTTCCTGCGATTACTCTACGGCCCGCTAGCTCAATTGGCAGAGCAACTGACTCTTAATCAGTAGGTTGAAGGTTCGATTCCTTTGCGGGTCACTTCTTATAATTTATAACAACAAGACCCGTCTTCACAGACGGGTCTTGTTCATTTAATTGGATAAAAGTATCAAATTTTTACATATACCAAGGCTACTACCAGCCCAAAAACCATGTGGCCCATCAAACCACCCACGAAGGACAGGATCTTTGCCTGTATTCACCCCTGCACCACAACTTGGTATAATAAAAGTGAAATCTTATCTGAGTTCAATAAATCAGAGAGGGATGTATATGAATGTCGCTAAAACTGCCTTAATACTGATCTTTTTACTGCTGATGATTCTCATCTTCTTTGCCCTCACTGGTTTGGATGTCAATCAACCCATGGTAGCTGTGGAACGCATTATCGCCTGGTCGGCAAGATTGAACCGAACAGTTAGCCTGATGCTGCGTGAGCTCTTCCTGTCAATCCGGATCTGGTTCCAGGGAATTTTCTCGTATCACCCTTCTCTGTATAGTTCAATATAGTTTGGAATTTACCCCACTTCCTACAGAACATAACCTAGAGCTGTTTTACGCCAGACCTCGGAGGTCTATTCGTTACTCCCGGCGGCGGCAAAAGACGGCATGGGAATTAATTAAAACAAAA